>Ga0209700_100021_pt1 | contig 230859 bp, 227 predicted proteins | sample SiratroredBW_FD_187528 | JGI IMG/M metagenome (GOLD analysis project Ga0209700, IMG submission 187528) | Root nodule microbial communities of legume samples collected from California, USA - Siratro red BW (SPAdes) (version 2) | ecosystem: Host-associated > Plants > Roots > Nodule | place: USA... | reverse complement strand
GCCGCTGATCCATCACCGACACCTCTCGCCAGGGCATGGACTTGGCCTCCTTTACCGCCAAATCCCTGCACTATGATGTGTCGGCTATGTCCCCGAACACCCGTCGGTCATGTCCCCGGGCTGAACATTTAACCGGGCGATCCAGTATTCCAGAGAGCGTTGTGATTGAGTCGCGAAGCCGCGGCGTACTGGATGCCCCGGTCCCGGCTCCGCCAAGGCTACGCCGGGGCCACAAGGGTGCTCGGCCGCCGAAGCTTTAGCGAACGCGGCAAGCCGGGGCATGACAGTGAGCTAATCCTGCGGCTCGGACGTCGTGTCCCCCTGCGCGTCGATGCGCAGCCAGCCTGAGGGCGCGAGGCGCTGCTGCGGCAGGAAGCGGGCCTTGTAGTCCATCTTCTTGGAGCCCTCGATCCAGTAGCCGAGATAGACGTAAGGCAGGCCTTGGCGCCGCGCGCGCGCGATGTGGTCGAGGATCATGAAGGTGCCCATCGAGCGGCTGACCTGGCTCGGCTCGAAGAACGAATAGACCATCGATAGGCCGTCGCTGAGCACGTCGGTCAGCGCCACGGCGATCAGCTCTTCGCCGCGGCCGGTGAGGCCGCTGTCCGGGCCGCGCTTGCGGTACTCGATGATACGGGTCTCGACATGGCTGTCCTCGACCATCATGGCGTAGTCGAGCACGGTCATGTCGGCCATGCCGCCGTGGCGGTGGCGGGCATCGAGATAGGCGCGGAACACCGAATATTGCTCGGAGGTGGGCACCGCGCTGCGCTGCTCGCCAATGATGTCGGCGTTGCGCGCCAGCACTTTTCGGAAGTTGCGGGAGGGCCGAAACTCGTTTGCGATCACCCGGACAGAGACGCAGGCGCGGCACTGGTCGCAGGCGGGGCGGTAGGCGATCGACTGGCTGCGGCGGAAGCCGCCATGGGTCAGGAGGTCGTTGAGGTCACCGGCGCGCTCACCGACGAGGTGCGTAAACACCTTGCGCTCCTGCCGGCCCGGCAGATAGGGGCACGGGGAAGGCGCCGTGAGGTAAAATTGAGGGGTATCGCGCGAGTGCTGGGTCAAGGGACGTCGTAGGCCTCCGAACTGTATCTCAGCATCGCGCTACGGACGCTCCCGGTCAATTGGCCTGCTCGGCAGATCAGTCAGTCTAGAAGGCCCGGGTTGATAGGTCGTTGATCAGTACGTCCTTGCGGCCTGGGGCGCGGGTACGCGAACCGAGTTGTTAATCACGACCGTTCCCAGCACGAAATCATGCAGCAGGCGACGGCGGCCGTTGAACAGGCCGACCAGCACCACGAAGGGCGACAGGAACGAGATCGTCACCCAGAACAGCACGGCATGGGTGGCGCCGAGGACGAAGTAACCGGGCGCGCCGTACCAGGTGCGCAGTTCCAGATCCATCACGCGCATGCCCACTGTTGCGGAGGAAGGGCCGCCGATGCTGGCGCCGTAATAGACGATGGCCCAGACCACCGAGGCCGGCCAGGCGATCCAGAACAGCGCCCAGCCGATGCCGAGCGTCACCACGCCGAACAGGGCGATGAAGATGTAGCCGAGGATCACCGGCACCGAGATCACGACCATGTCGATCAGGAAGGCGAACACCCGCCGCGTTGCAACGCCGCGGAACAGTTCCGGATGCAGATAGGGGTCGTAGGCGTGCGGCTGCATCCCGCCGTCGTTGCGCCAGGCACCTGAATTGCCCGAGTCCGACATGTCCGTTTCTCCCAGCGAACCCCCCGTGGCAGGACATGGGAACAGGTCGTCCGCATGCCAAGGGCGCGCTGGGATCAACAAGCGAAAATATTCCGGCGATTCCGCGACTGTTGAAAGCGGCGAGTTATCAATCCCAGTGTCGTCCTGGACCCATTACCGCAGGCAGGAGGGATTGCGGCGAAATCCACTACGAGTCCTCGTCAAACGGAAGCTGGTGGGTATGGGTCCTGGCTTTCGCCAGGACGACGATGAGGAGGCAGGTGCGCCCGGTCTTCGCCGAAACGACGATGGGGAGGCAGCGGTAGGATGGGCAAAGGCGCGTTAGCGCAGTGCCCACCATCGTTCCGCGATCACAAGCCGGAATGGTGGGCACGTCGCTACGCGACTTTGCCCATCCTACGGCACCTTATCCTTGGCTCCGCAGCTTCTCCGCGGCCTTCGGCGCGAAATAGCTCAGCACACCGTCGGCGCCGGCGCGCTTGAAGGCGAGCAGGCTCTCCATCATGGCACGGTCGCCATCGAGCCAGCCGTTATTGGCGGCGGCTGCGATCATCGCGTATTCGCCGGAGACCTGGTAGGCGAAGGTCGGCATCGCGAAGGTATCCTTCACGCGGCGAACCACGTCGAGATAGGGCATGCCCGGCTTCACCATCACCATGTCGGCGCCTTCGGCGATGTCGAGCTCGACCTCGCGCAGTGCTTCATCGGTATTGGCGCTGTCCATCTGGTAGGTGCGCTTGTCGCCGGTGAGCGTCTTGGCCGAGCCGATGGCGTCGCGGAACGGGCCGTAGAAGGCCGAGGCGTATTTGGCCGCATAGGCCATGATCTGCACGTCGATCAGGCCTGAGCGGTCCAGCCCCTCGCGGATCGCGGCGACGCGGCCGTCCATCATGTCGGAGGGCGCGATGATGTCGCAGCCGGCCTCCGCCTGCACCAGCGCCTGACGCACCAGCACTGCGACCGTCTCGTCGTTCAAGATCTTGCCGTCGGAGATCAGGCCGTCATGGCCGTGGCTGGTGAAGGGATCCAGCGCGACGTCGCAGAGAATGCCGATCTCCGGAAACTCCTTCTTGATCGCGCGCACAGCCTGGCAGATCAGATTGTTCGGATTGGTGGCTTCCGAGCCTTCCTCGTCGCGCAGGGACGGGTCGGTATAGGGAAACAGCGCGATGCAGGGGATGGTGAGCTTCATGGCGCGCTCGACTTCGCGCACGGCCTGGTCGACGCTGAGGCGGTCGACGCCGGGCATCGAGGCGACCTGCTCGCGCTTATTGCTGCCGTCGATCAGGAACAGCGGCCAGATCAGATCATCCGTGGTGAGGACGTTCTCGCGTACCATGCGCCGCGCCCACTCGGCCTTGCGGTTGCGGCGCGGACGGACGGTCAGATCGAGGGCAGGGGAGGCGCCGGCATCATCCCGGCGCGAAACCTCGCGCAGTTCGATCGGACGTCCGTATTTGATCGCCATTACTCTTCCTCCGGCTGGAATTATTCTTATACCAGCTCGCATGGTTCCCGTCACCGCGGCTTGACCTGCCGCAAGGGATGGCCGCCGATTGATTTTGCGGGGCGAAACAGCCAGAAGGGGGCCATGTCCGAGATCTCCACCCGCGATGCGGCCCGCGACAATGCCAGGGACAATGCCAGAGACACCGCCAGGGATGGCGCGATGTCGGTGGCGGCGATCTCATCGGAGCGCTCCCAGTCCGATGACAATGTGTGGACGCGCCGGCTCGTGTTGTTCCTGCGGGTGATGGCGCTGCTCTCGATCCTGGAGGGTCTCTATCACTGGGCGCAAGTGACGGGTTTCGTCGGTGGCGAGGACGAGGCGTTCGAGAACCAGTCGATGGCCTGGCAGGCCGCGACCGTCTACTTCGCCGTGATCGAGCTCGTCGCGGCGGTTGGTCTGTGGCTGGCGACGCCCTGGGGCGCGGTGGTGTGGTTGACGACCGTGGTGTCGATGGCGGTGATCGAGCTGATGTTCCCCGGCATCTACGGCGGCAGCCTCGTCGTGGTCGGCGTCGAAGCGTTCATGCTCGCCGCATATCTCGCGCTCGCTTGGATGGCCGCGCGGGAACGACCGCCGTAGCAGATAGTTCGACACCTCGGTGCTCTCGTGCCCCGGACGCAATGCAGCGCGCCCCCGGCGACGCGAAGCGTCGTCCAGTGCGGTGAGATGCGTTGCAGAGCCGGGCTCATCTCACTGCAATCTCGTTTGTGGCTTTCTGGGTCCCGGCTGTGCGCTTCGCTTGTCCGGGACACGAGACTGGCGTTAGCGGAGTTGTGCGCGATTGGTTGACCGTTGGTTGCCTAAAATTTGCGGTAAGTTTTCGTTGACCAGCCTGTTCCGCCACAGCTGTTACGCGCCCGTTTCGAAACGGGGCGGGGCTGTACTGGAATGCGACAATAGGGGCGGACGGAGGGTGAACAGGACCTTGCGAGGGTCAACAGAGGGTTGCGAAAAGCCCTTTTGCGACAGGCTTAATCCGCAATTCACTGTCTTAAATTCATGATCTCTTTATTCTCTTATTTAAGCCGATCTTCAAACGAGCCCCTTAAGTTGCACCTATCAGACGGGACACAAGTTTCGTCGAATAAGTGTCGATAAAAACGACAACAGGGGAAGTGTCATGATGAAAGCCGTCGCAACTGCGGCAGATACCGCAGAGCGCGTCTCCGGCCAGCAGGGTTCGGTGCAGTCGCTCTATCTGGAAGCTTTGACTCTGGTGGAGCGGCTGCATCGCCGGCTCCTCGACGTGATCAAGGATGAATTCGATCGCCGCGGCCGTGCGGACATCAACTCGGTCCAGGCGCTCCTGCTCTACAACATCGGCGACAAGGAGCTGACCGCGGGCGAGCTGCGCACGCGCGGTTACTATCTCGGCTCCAACGTCTCCTACAATCTGAAGAAGCTCGTTGAACTCGGCTTCCTCGATCATCAGCGCTCGCGCGTTGATCGCCGCTCGGTGCGCATCCGCCTGACCCCGCAGGGCCACGAAGTCCGCCGCATCGTCGATGCGCTCTACCAGAAGCACGTCAAGACGGTGGAGCAGGTCGGCGGCATCTCCGGCGAGGAGTTCTCGACCCTCAATAAGTCGCTGCACCGTCTCGAGCGGTTCTGGACCGACCAGATCCTGTACCGGCTCTGAGTTCCAAGGGACAAGGCCAAGCCGGCCCCCCAACAAGACCGGCAAGCCTTTCCGAACGTGCCTTAGACTTCCCCAAGCGCGCCGGCCCGGATTCCGTCCGGACCGGGGCGTTTTGTATTTTTTGCACCTGCGAAAAAAGTCTCGCAGGTGAGGAACCAGTTCCGGGCTCGGCGCTTATCTCCGTCGGATCGGAGAATGTCGATGCTGGTCGAGCGCGGGCCTCAGGCGATGAACGTGGAACTCGTGAGCGAGGCCTACGCCATTGCCGCGAACTACCTTCGCCGCTCCGGCGCGATTCCCGATTCCCTCGTCACCGACGAGCGCCTGCTCAGGATCATCGTCAAGCTGCTCCAGCAGGGCGAATTCAACAAGATCAGGCTCGCCAACAAGGCGATCGCCCGGTTCGAGACGCAGTCCGAGGCCCGCGCGGTTGCCTGATCAAAACTCCCAAGATTCAAGAGAACCAGAGGGTGCCATGGAAGCCGCCATCGACCGCATCATGCAGACCTATGACCTGCTCGCCAACCGCACCGCAGCGGCGAGCGAGGAGGCACGGGCCAAGGTCACCAACTATCTCAATACGTTGATGGAGGCCGGCGAGAGGGACACCCACCGGTTGACGGTTTGCGGCCTGACCTATCTCCGGCAGCTCGACGGCAGCGTGGACCCGGTGAAGGCGGGCTATACCGGGCTGTGAAATGACGCCGGCTGGGGCCGGCGGCCGTTGGCGCGAGGTGAGGCCCAAAGCGGTCCTAGTCCGGACAGTCGCAGAGGAGCGGTTCTATGAAACCGCTCCAGCGCCGAAAACCTCAAATCTCCACCATATCTTGCATAAATCTCTGGTCCGACCCGCAAATGCTTGGCCGGGGGCGGGCAATGTGGTAGATCGCGCGTGCTTCCGACCGCCACACCAGACCCGCCCGTAGCCCGCCAAAAGGCTGCGGCGGTGGAGATATTCGCAAGATGACCTCAGCTAAAACCGCCTCCGCGCCCGATTCGTTTTTCACCGCCTCGCTCGAGCAGGCCGACCCGGACATTGCCGCCGCCATCAGGGGCGAACTCGGCCGGCAGCGCCATGAGGTCGAGCTGATCGCCTCCGAGAACATTGTCAGCCGGGCCGTGCTGGAAGCGCAGGGTTCGGTGATGACCAACAAATATGCGGAAGGTTATCCGGGCGCGCGTTACTACGGCGGTTGTGAGTGGGTCGACGTCGCCGAGAACCTTGCGATCGATCGCGCCAAGAAGCTGTTCGGCGCTGGCTTCGCCAACGTGCAGCCGAACTCGGGCAGCCAGATGAATCAGGCGGTGTTTCTGGCGCTGCTCCAGCCCGGCGACACCTTCATGGGTCTTGATCTTGCGGCCGGCGGCCATCTCACCCACGGCTCGCCCGTCAACATGAGCGGCAAGTGGTTCAAGGCCGCGCACTACACCGTGCGCCGCGAGGACCAGATCATCGACATGGACGCGGTCGCCAAGCAGGCCGAAGAGGTCAAGCCGAAGCTGATCGTCGCGGGCGGCTCCGCCTATTCGCGCGCCTGGGACTTCAAGCGTTTCCGCGAGATCGCGGACAGCGTCGGCGCCTATCTCTTGGTCGACATGGCGCACTTCGCCGGCCTCGTCGCCGGCGGCGTGCACGCTTCGCCGGTGCCGTATGCCCACGTCACCACCACCACGACGCACAAGTCGCTGCGCGGTCCGCGCGGCGGCCTGATGCTGTGGAATGACGAGACGCTGACCAAGAAGCTCAACGGGGCGATTTTCCCGGGCCTCCAGGGCGGCCCCCTGATGCATGTGATCGCGGCGAAGGCGGTTGCCTTCGGCGAGGCGCTGCGTCCGGACTTCAAGGTCTATGCCAAGAACGTCGTCGAGAACGCCAAGGCGTTGGCCGAGGCGATGAAGAGCCACGGCTTCGATATTGTCTCTGGCGGTACTGATAACCATCTGATGCTCGTCGACCTCAGGCCGAAGGGCCTGAAGGGCAACGTCTCGGAGAAAGCGCTGGTCCGCGCCGCTATCACTTGCAACAAGAACGGCATTCCGTTCGACCCCGAAAAGCCCTTCGTCACCTCGGGTCTCCGTCTCGGCACTCCCGCCGCGACCACCCGCGGCTTCGGTGTGGCCGAATTCCAGCAGGTCGGCGGCATGATTGCCGAGGTCCTCAACGCGATCGCGCAATCCGACGACGGCAAGGCGCCGCTCGTGGAAGCTGCGATCAAGGAACGGGTCAAGGCGCTCACCGACCGGTTCCCGATCTACCAGTAAGGCTTGGGTAAACGGATGCGCTGCCCGAACTGCAACAGTCTCGATACGCAGGTAAAGGACTCGCGTCCGACCGAGGACTCTTCTGTCATCCGCAGGCGGCGCGTATGCGTCGCCTGCAATTTCCGCTTCACCACCTTCGAGCGCGTGCAGTTGCGCGAGCTCACGGTGATCAAGCGCAACGGCCGCCGCGTGCCGTTCGACCGCGACAAGCTGATGCGCTCGGTGCAGATCTCACTCCGCAAGCGGCAGGTCGAGCCGGAGCGGGTGGAGAAGATGGTCTCCACCATCGTGCGCGAGCTCGAGACCGGCGGCGAGGCCGAGATCTCGTCCGAGGTGATCGGCGAGACCGTGATGGAGCATCTGCGCACGCTCGACGACGTCGCCTATGTGCGCTTCGCCTCCGTCTATCGCAATTTCCGCGAGGCCAAGGATTTTGCCGACGTGCTCGGCGAGCTCTCCGGTGAGGAGGAAGCGCGGCTCGCCGCGATCCGCAAATGATCTTCCGCATATTGGAGGATCAGTTCGCGCAGAAGGCCCGTGAGGCCAAGGATGCCGATCTCCGCTTCATGCAGCTGGCGCTTTCGCTTGGGCGCCGCGGGCAGGGTCGCACCTGGCCGAACCCGGCCGTCGGTGCGGTCATCGTCAAGGATGGGGTCATCGTCGGCCGCGGCTGGACGCAGCCCGGAGGGCGGCCGCATGGCGAGCCCGAGGCCTTGCTGCGGGCCGGCGAGGCGGCGCGCGGCGCCACGCTCTACGTCACGCTGGAGCCATGCTCGCATTTCGGCAAGTCGCCGCCTTGCGCCGATGCGGTGATCGCCGCCGGCATCAAGCGGGTGGTCGCCGCGATCGAGGATCCCAATCCGGAAGTTGCCGGCCAGGGCCATGCGCGTTTGCGGGCAGCCGGCATCGTCGTGGATGTGGGTCCATGCGCTGCGGAAGCCGCGTTCGATCACGCCGGCCATTTCCGCCGCATCCGGGACAAGCGTCCGCACGTGATCCTGAAGCTCGCGATCTCGCCCGACGGCAAGATCGGCGCGGCCGGCGGCAAGCCGGTTGCTATCACCGGCGAGGCGGTGCGCAATCGCGTGCATCTCCTGCGCGCGCAGAGCGATGCCATCCTGGTCGGCATCGGCACGGTGTTGGCAGATGATCCGCTTCTGACCTGCCGCCTGCCGGGCATGGCGGCGCGCTCGCCGGTGCGGGTCGTGCTCGATCAGAGCCTACGGATACCCGGCGCAAGCAAGCTCGTTCGCACCGCGCGCGAGACGCCGCTCTGGGTGGTGAGCTCTGAACTCGCCGAAGCTGCGGCCGCCATGCGGCTTGGCGCGGCCGGTGCGCAAATGTTGCGCGTGCCGCCGGTCGGCGCATCAGGGCTCGATCTTGCGGCCGTGCTGCATGCGCTGGCCGAGAAAGGCATCACGCGCCTGATGGTCGAGGGCGGCAGCCGCGTTGCCGCGTCCTTTGTGGCGGCCGACCTCGTCGACGAAATCTGGCTGTTCCGCGGCACGGAAGAGGTGGGCGCCGGCGGCGTCGATGCGCTCGATGCATTGCCCCTGTCGAAAATCACGCAGTCGCAGGCCTACAAGGTTCATGCTAGCGAGACATTCGACAGGGATACTCTCACCGTTTACGAGCGCTCGTAATGTTCACTGGCATTGTCACCGATATCGGCGAGATCGTCAGCTTCACGCCAACGGCGCAGGGGCAGCTGCATCGTCTGCGCATCGCCTGCCGTTATGATCAGACCACCATCGCAGATGGCGCCTCGATCGCCTGCAACGGCGTCTGCCTCACCGTGGTCGCCTCCGGCATTGAGGGGAATAAGACCTGGTTCGACGTCGATGCCGCCGCCGAGACGCTGGCGCTGACGACCGCAAAACACTGGAAGGTCGGAACAAAGCTCAACCTCGAGCGGGCGCTCAAGATCGGTGACGAGCTCGGCGGCCACATCGTCGCCGGCCATGCCGACGGCATCGCGACGCTTCTCAGCCGCGAGGACCTGCCCGATATGGCGCGGTTCGAGCTCTCGACGACGCGCGAGCTGGCGCGCTTCATCGCCACCAAGGGCTCGGTCACGCTCGACGGCGTGTCGCTGACCGTCAATACGGTGAAAGACACGACCTTTTCGGTGCTGATCATCCCGCACACGCTGACGGTGACGACGATCGGCGGCTGGAAGGCGGGGCACGAGGTCAATATCGAGGTCGATCTGATGGCCCGCTACGCGGCGCGGCTGACGGAAATGAAGTGACCGGCGCAGCCGGAACGACGGTTTAAAACTTGGCTTACCCGCCTGCGGCGACTACATAACGCGCCGACCACTGTAGAACGGATTGAACGATGGCAGACGCGCGGCGCGCACCCCTGAAGGACCAGACCGACATCTCCGGCGCACGCGCGCTGATTGTCGAGGCGCGGTTCTATGACGATCTCCAGGACGCGCTCCTGGACGGCGCAGTCGCCGAGCTGAAGGCGGCCGGCCTGACCCATGACGTCATCACGGTTCCCGGCGCGCTGGAGATCCCGGCAGCAGTTGCCATCGCGATCGACGCGGCTGCGGCGAACGGCAGGCCCTATGACGCGGTGATTGCGCTCGGCTGCGTGATCCGCGGCGACACCATCCATTTCGAGATCGTCTCGCAGGAATCCTCGCGCGCGCTGATGGATCTTGCGGTGGCGCGAAAGCTACCGCTCGGCAACGGCATCCTCACCGTCAACACCGAGGCGCAGGCCTGGGCGCGGGCACGCGCCAGCGAGCTCAACAAGGGCGGCGATGCCGCACGTGCCGCGCTTGCGATGCTGCGCATCAAACGCCGCCTGGCGCAGGCCTGAGCCATGGCCGACAACAACAAAAAGCCGGCGGGCGCTCCGGAGAAGAAGGCGAACCGCCGCGGCGCGGCGCGCCTTGCCGCCGTGCAGGCGCTGTACCAGATGGACATCGCGGGAGCCGGCATCAACGACATTTTTGCGGAGTTCGAGAGCCATTGGCTCGGCAACGAGGTCGAGGGCGACACATACCTGCCGGCAGAGGCCGCCTTCTTCCGCGATGTCGTCTCCGGCGTCGTTCGCGACCAGAAGAAGCTCGATCCGCTGATCGACGAGGCGCTGTCGAAGGGCTGGCCCTTGAAGCGGATCGAGGCGATCCTGCGGGCGGTGCTGCGCGCAGGAGCCTACGAATTGGAGCACCGCAAGGATGTGCCGGGTCGCGTGGTGATCTCCGAATATGTCGACGTCGCCAACGCTTTCGTCGATCGCGAGGAGACTGGTATGGTCAACGCGGTGCTCGACCAGATTGGCCGCCAGTTTCGCGGTGACGAGTTCGGGCGGGGGTAATTGAGACGACGACTTCCGCCGTAGCCGTCACCCTGAGGTGCCGGAGCGAAGCGGAGGCCTCGAAGGGCGGCGGCGTGCCGCTGAGGTCGCACCTCGGCCGTGCATCCTTCGAGGCTCGCAAGGGCTCGCACCTCAGGATGACGGGTCTGCTATTGTGACGCAGGACAAATACCAAATTTCCGGCGAAGACTCCCTCATCGCGCGCTATTTCAAGCCGCTGGCGACCGATCCCGGCGCGTTCGGACTGGTCGATGATGCCGCTATCCTGAGATCTGCGGGCGAGGACATCGTCGTCACCACCGACGCGGTGGTGGAGGGCGTGCATTATCTTGTCACCGATCCGCCTGACGCCATCGCGCGCAAGGCGCTGCGGGTGAACCTGTCCGACCTCGCGGCCAAAGGAGCGGTGCCGGCCGGCTTCGTGCTGACGCTGGCACTGCGCAGCAAGGAGGATGCCTGGCTCAGGCCGTTTGCGGATGCGCTCGGCGAGGACGCCAAGAGCTTCGCGTGCCCGCTGCTCGGCGGCGATACGGTGTCGACCCCGGGACCGCAGATGGTCTCGATCACTGCCTTCGGCCGCGTGCCGCAGGGACGGATGATCGGCCGCACCGGCGCACGGCCGGGTGATCGCATCCTGGTGACGGGCACGATCGGTGATGCTGCGCTCGGCCTCGACGTGCTCACGGGCGGCGCCGCGGCCGGCGCGCTGACATCCGATGCCGCTGCACGGGATTTTCTGATCTCGCGCTATCGCGTGCCGCAGCCGCGCAACGTGCTGGCGCAGGCCGTGCGCGATCATGCGACCGCTGCTATGGACGTCTCCGACGGGCTCGCCGGCGATCTGACAAAGCTCTGTGCGGCATCGGGCGTCTCGGCCACGGTCGAGGTGGCGAACGTGCCGTTGTCGGCTGCGGCCGCAAGCCTGATCGCGCGCAACGCTGTTTGCGTCGAGACGCTACTGGCGGGCGGCGACGATTACGAGGTGCTGTGCACCGTTCCGCCGGCACAAAGCGATGCGTTGATCGCAGCCGGGCGGACGGCAGGCCTCGCCGTCACCGCCATTGGCACGATCATCGAGGGCGGGGCGCCACCGCGCTTCCTGGATGGGCAGGGCCAGGAACTGATCTTGAAGCGGCTGTCGTACAGCCACTTCTAGAAATTGCTCCAAACCGGCATCTTAGTTCTCCGGACTGGCCTAAATACCTGCCGAGATCGGCCGTTTCGGCCTTATCCGGCGTTGCACCCTTAATTTGATTTTGGCAAGCTTGCGACCGACTGGGGCCGCCTCTTCGGGCAAGGGGCGGCTTTGTTCAAAATCAAGGCGCCGCACCGCACGACGGACAACAAAAGGCGCCGGGGGTACATCAAGGATCTGAGGCAAAAAATCACATGACAGCATTATGGTTGATAGTGCTCTGCGGAGTGCTTTCCGTCGTCTACGCGATTTGGGCGACGTCTTCGGTGTTGGGCGCGGATGCGGGGACGCCGCGCATGCAGGAGATCGCAGGAGCGGTGCGCGAAGGCGCACAGGCGTATCTGCGGCGCCAGTACACCACGATCGGTCTCGTCGGCATCGTCATCTTCTTGCTGCTTGCCTATTTCCTCGGGGTCTATGTCGCGATCGGTTTTGCCATCGGCGCCGTCCTATCAGGGGCGGCCGGCTTCATCGGCATGAACGTCTCGGTCCGCGCCAATGTGCGCACCGCGCAGGCCGCGACGACCTCGCTCGCTGGCGGCCTCGAGCTCGCTTTCAAGGCGGGCGCCATCACCGGCCTTCTGGTCGCCGGTCTCGCGCTGCTCGGCGTCACCCTCTATTTCGGCTTCCTGGTCCATTCGCTGAAGCTCGCGCCCGACAGCCGCACCGTGGTCGACGCCATGGTGGCGCTCGGCTTCGGCGCCTCGCTGATCTCGATCTTCGCCCGTCTTGGCGGCGGTATCTTCACCAAGGGTGCGGACGTCGGCGGCGACCTCGTCGGCAAGGTCGAGGCCGGCATCCCCGAGGACGATCCGCGCAATCCCGCCACCATCGCCGACAACGTCGGCGACAATGTCGGTGACTGCGCTGGCATGGCCGCCGACCTGTTCGAGACCTATGCGGTGACCGCGGTCGCCACCATGGTGCTCGCGGCGATCTTCTTCGCCAAGACGCCGATCCTCGCCAACATGATGACGCTGCCGCTCGCGATCGGCGGCATCTGCATCATCACCTCGATCATCGGCACCTTCTTCGTCAAGCTCGGGCCGAGCCAGTCGATCATGGGCGCGCTCTACAAGGGCCTGATCGCGACCGGCATCCTGTCGTTGATCGGCATCGCGCTGGTGATCTACTACCTGATCGGCTTCGGCAAGCTCGAGGGCGTCGACTTCACCGGCATGGCGCTGTTCGAATGCGGCGTGGTCGGTCTCGTCGTCACGGCGCTGATCATCTGGATCACCGAATACTACACCGGCACCGACTACCGTCCGGTGAAGTCGATTGCGCAGGCCTCGGTTACCGGCCACGGCACCAACGTGATCCAGGGCCTCGCGGTCTCGATGGAAGCGACCGCGCTGCCCGCGATCGTCATCATCGCCGGCATCCTGGTCACTTACAGCCTCGCCGGGCTGTTTGGCATCGCGATCGCGACCGCCACCATGCTGGCGCTGGCCGGCATGATCGTCGCGCTCGACGCCTTCGGCCCGGTCACCGACAACGCCGGCGGCATTGCCGAGATGGCGGGCCTGCCCAAGGAGGTGCGCAAGTCGACCGACGCGCTCGACGCGGTCGGCAACACCACCAAGGCGGTGACCAAGGGCTACGCGATCGGCTCGGCCGGTCTCGGTGCCCTGGTGCTGTTCGCGGCCTACAACCAGGACCTCAAGTTCTTCGTTGCGGACTCCGCGAAACACGCCTACTTCGCCGGCGTCAATCCGGACTTCTCGCTCAACAACCCCTATGTGGTGGTGGGCCTGCTGTTCGGCGGCCTCTTGCCGTATCTGTTCGGCGCGCTGGGCATGACCGCGGTCGGCCGTGCGGCCGGCGCGATCGTCGAGGAGGTCCGGCGTCAGTTCCGCGAGAAGCCGGGCATCATGCAGGGCACCGACAAGCCCGACTACGGCAAGGCGGTCGACCTGCTCACCCGCGCGGCGATCAAGGAGATGATCATCCCCTCGCTGCTGCCGGTGCTGTCGCCGATCGTCGTCTACTTCCTGATCTACGCGATCGCAGGCGGCGGCGTGGCCGGCAAGTCGGCAGCATTCTCGGCGGTCGGCGCGATGCTGCTCGGCGTGATCGTGACCGGCCTGTTCGTCGCGATCTCCATGACCTCAGGCGGCGGCGCCTGGGACAACGCCAAGAAGTACATCGAGGATGGCCATTTCGGCGGCAAGGGCTCTGATGCCCACAAGTCGGCCGTCACCGGCGACACCGTCGGCGATCCCTACAAGGACACGGCCGGCCCCGCAGTGAACCCGATGATCAAGATCACGAACATCGTGGCCTTGCTGCTGCTGGCGATTTTGGCGCACTGAGCGGCGGCGGCGACACAAGACAAAACCCCGCGGCGCGAGCCGCGGGGTTTTTGCTTGGCAGGCCGAGCCCTCTCACCACGTCATTGCGAGCGCAGCGAAGCAATCCAGAATTTTTCGGCAGAGGCAGTCTGGATTGCTTCGTCGCAAGAGCTCCTCGCAATGACGAAGGTGGCGATCACTGCACGTCCATCTGCAACCCTTCCTTCTGGATGATGCCGGCGAACTTCTTCGTCTCGGCGTCCACGAAGGCGGCGAATTGCTCTGGCGTGCCGTAGTCGGCGCGGGCGCCCATGGCGGCGATCTGCTTCTTGATGTCGTCGCGCTCCAGCATCGCCTTGACCTGAAGATTGAGCGCGTTGAGCACCTCGGGTGAGACCCCCTTCGGCAGGAAGACGGAGAACCACGAGGATACGTCGAAGTTCGTCAGCTCCGGCGCGCTCTCGCGCATGGTCGGCAGGTTCGGCGCGAGCTCGCTGCGCTCGGTCGTGGTGACGCAGAGGCCGTTGAGCGTGCCGTTCTGCACCTGCGGCAGGCTCGGATAGAGATTGTCGAACAGGATCTGGATGTCGCCGGCGAGCGCGGCCTGGAGCGCGGGGCCGGCGCCGCGGAACGGGATGTGGGTCATCTTCAACCCGGTGAGCTGGAGAAACCAGGCGCCGGTGAGATGCGGGCTCTGGCCGACGCCGGAGGAGGCGTAGCTGAGCTTGTCCGGATTGGCCTTCAGGTACGCGATCAGCTCGGCGATCGATTTGATGCCGGTCTTCGGATGCGCCGAGACGATGTTCGGGATCCGGATCATGTTGGAGACCGGCTGAAGCTGGTCCGGCTTGTAGGTGAGGTTCTTGAAGATGCTGTAGGCGATCGCGTTCGGTCCGGGGTTGCCGACCAGGATGGTGTGACCATCAGGCTTGGCCCGGACCACCTCGGCCGTTCCGATCGTGCCGCCGCCGCCGGAGCGGTTTTCCACGACCGCCGACTGGCCCCAGGCGGTTTGCAGCTGTGCGGCGAGCAGCCGGCCCATGACGTCGGTGGAGCCGCCGGCCGCCGCCGGCACGACGAGGCGAACGTTCTCGGTCGGCTTCCAGTCGGCCAGGCTCGATCGCGGCAGGATGGCTGCGGCCGACAGACCGGCAACGCCGGTGAGCACGCGACGGCGGGACAACGAAATGTTCTGAAGTTTCTTGGGCACGAATCCTCTCCCTGCTTCTTGTTTTGCCGGGAGCGTAGGGAACCCGGCGCGCGGCGGCAAGCCGCGCGCGAGGGCAAGTGCCGCGCGGAGGGCGGCACGACGCCGCAGGTTCAGTTAAAGCTGAGCAGCTTGAACAGCGGCGCGAGGTAGCTCATCTCCTGGCCCGACGTCGCCGTGGTGCGGCTGATGAAGTCGAAGATCTTGCCATCCTGGAGGCCATAATTCGCCAGCCGGCGCACGCGGCGGTTCTTGTCGAAATAGATCGCGATGACGCGCTGATCGACCACCTTCTGGTTCATGAAGGCGACCATGCGCTCGGAGCGCTGGGAGATGTAGTAGAACACTTCACCATCGAGGGTCGCGACCGTGGAGGGCGTGCCCATCACGATCAGCACCTGGTCCTGGCTCGCGCCGATCGGAATCTGCTCCAGGGCGCCGGGCGGCAGGATGTAGCCCTTCTGGAACTGCTCACCGGTGCACCCGGCGAGGGCGGCGCCGACCAGAGCCACGGCCGCGAACATGCGCAGGCCGCGCCAGCGTGCATGAAGGCCGCGCTTGTCCGCGCGCAGGCCGGTCTGGTTCGTCATCGTCATAGCGGAACTGATTCCGTCCCCTTGCGTCGCGCGAGGCGCTGAAGTACCGGGCGGAGGCTCTGAATGCAACACGCGCGCGCCTGCTTGCGGAAACCACAATGCTTTGGCCGTTCAATCACTTCAGGAAACCCCGGCTAACCCCGCCGGGCACCATTGAAGCCATCTATGGCATGATCGTGACGCAGGCGCGAGAACCCATATTTTACCGTGACTTGGGCGTACCGGATACGGTTAACGGGCGTTTCGACCTGTTGCTGCTGCATCTCTGGCTGCTGCTGCGCCGCCTGCGCACGGTCCAGGGCGCCACCGGGCTGTCGCAGGCGCTGTTCGACCGCTTCTGCGAGGACATGGACGACAATCTGCGCGAGATGGGGGTGGGCGACCAGACCGTACCGAAGCGGATGCGGGCTTTTGGCGAGGCCTTCTATGGCCGCGTCCAGGCCTATGACCGAGCCATGGAGGGCGGGCGCGAGGCGCTGGCATCGGCGATCTGCAAGAATATCTTGAATGGGACCGGCATGGATCAGGCGCAGAGGCTCGCGGCCTATGCCCGGGCCACGGAAGCCGATCTCGGCCGGACCGACGAGGCCGCGCTCCTGCGCGCGTCCTTCAAGTTTCCCCCGGCACTCCCAGAGGATGTCACGCCATGAGCCGACCGACGACCGGATCCGCGCCCGATCCCTGGCGGGCGCCCGTCATCGTGGCGCAGGTCCCCGACACCGGCCTGCATCGCGAACTCGAGGCCTCGGCGGCCGAGCGGCAGGCGATGGCCGCGATCGCGGGCGTGCGGGAGATCCTGTCCGCCCATGCCAGCTTCGATGTCGTGCCGAAAAGCGGCGGGCGGGTCGAGGTCACCGGGCTGGTCCGCGGCCGGATCGGCCAGACCTGCGTCGTCACGCTCGATCCGATCGAGAGTGAGATCGAGGAGGAGGTGGACCTGATGTTCGCTCCCGAGGCCGAGGCGCGCCGGCTCGCCGATCTGATCGAGGAGGGGCAGGACGATCAGGAGCCGCCTGATGTCGCCGACCCCCCGGAGGCGATCGTCAATGGCATCATCGACCTCGGCCGTCTCGCCACTGACGCGCTGTTCCTGGCGATCGATCCCTATCCGCGCAAGGAGGGGGCCGTGTTCGAGGCGGAGGTCACGGCCCCCGATCCGGAGGACCATCCATTCGCAGCCCTGAAGGCACTTCAGGACAGGAAAAAGGGCAAATAGCTCGGCATTTCCGGCGGGACCGCTTGGGGCGGGACACGAGCCGTTTGCTGCGATGGTTTGAAGAACGGTTATATCCGTTTGATTTCAATGCGTTTCCTGCCGATCCATCGGTTCGCTCGCGGATCGTCCTGAATGCAAAAGGCTGGGGGCAAGAGGTTGTTTCGGGGTAACAAAACGCTATTGTCGCGCCCCGGTTCGGGTGCGGCGTGGCGCTTGGCCAGTCGCCATGTCCGTGGCGAACCCATTTTGCGGCCCCGCTAGCTCAAGACCGCACGAGACCAGGTTTCCAGGACTTTCATGCCAAGCAAGGTTCGCATCGCGCTGGACGCCATGGGAGGCGATGTCGGCCCCGCCGTGGTGATTCCCGGTGCTGCCATCTCGCTGGGCAGGCACCGCGATAGCGAATTCCTGCTGGTCGGGGACCGCGCCAAAATCGAGCCCGAGCTCGAAAAGCACCCCGCGCTCAAGGCCGCCTCGAAGATCATTCATACCGACGTTGCCGTCAGCGGCTCGGACAAGCCGAGCCAGGCGCTACGGCGCGGCCGCAAGACCTCCTCGATGTGGCTCGCGATCGATGCCGTGAAGAAGGGCGAGGCGGATGTCGCGATCTCCGCCGGCAACACCGGCGCGCTGATGGCGATGGCTCGCTTCCACTTGCGCACGCTGCCGGGCATCGACCGTCCGGCCATCTCCGCGATATGGCCGACCAGGCGCGGCGAGTCGGTCGTGCTCGATCTCGGCGCCACCCTTGGCGGCGATGCGCACCACCTGGTGTCGATGGCGGTCATGGGCGCGGCCAAGGCGAGCGTGCTGTTCAACAAGACGCGGCCCACGGTCGGGCTGCTCAACATCGGCGCCGAGGAGATCAAGGGCCACGAGGAGATCCGCGAGGCCAGCGAGATCCTGCGCGCGAGGAACCTGCCCGAGCTCGACTACATCGGCTTCGTCGAGGGCGACGGTATCGGCAAGGGGCTGGCCGACGTCATCGTGACCGAGGGTTTTAGCGGCAACATCGCGCTGAAGGCCGCCGAGGGAACCGCGCGCCAAATGGCGGAATTACTCCGCAACGAGATGCAGCGGAGCTGGCTGTCCAAGCTCGGCTATCTCTTTGCGCGCAGCGCCTTCCAGGCCCTGCGCGACAAGATGGACCCCAACAAGTCCAATGGCGGCGTGCTGCTGGGGCTGAACGGGGTGGTGGTCAAGAGCCACGGTGGAACCAACGCCGAAGGCTTTGCCTATGCGATCGATGTTGGCTATGAGATGGCTCACTACGATCTCCTGAACAAGATCAATCAGATGCTCAACCGCGAGGGCGGTGCACTCAGTTCCGTGCAGGCCGCGCAGGAGGCTGTTTCGTGACGAAAATCCGTTCGGTCGTGCTCGGCTGCGGCTCTTATCTGCCGGAGCAGGTGGTGACCAACGCCCAATTGGCGGCGCGCATCGACACCTCCGACGAGTGGATCGTACAGCGGACCGGCATCCGTGAACGGCACATCGCGGCCGAGGGCGAGTTCACCTCGCACCTGGCGCTGAGGGCAGCGCAGGCTGCGCTCACTGATGCGGGCGTTGACGCGCAATCGATCGAGCTGATCGTGCTGGCGACCTCGACGCCGGACAATACGTTCCCAGCAACCGCGGTCGCCGTGCAGCACGGGCTCGGCATCAACCATGGCGCGGCGTTCGACCTCCAGGCGGTCTGCTCCGGCTTCGTGTTCGCGCTCGCCACCGCCGACAATTTCCTGCGCACAGGCGCCTATAAGCGCGCGCTGGTGATCGGCGCCGAGACCTTCTCGCGCATCCTCGACTGGAACGACCGCGGCACCTGCGTGCTGTTCGGCGACGGCGCCGGCGCGGTCGTGCTGGAGGCGCAGGAGCAGCCCGGCAATGCCGCGACCGACCGCGGCATTGTGACCACGCATTTGCGCTCCGACGGCCGCCACAAGGCAAAGCTGTTCGTCGACGGCGGACCGTCCTCGACCCAGACCGTCGGCCATCTGCGCATGGAGGGCCGGGAGGTCTTCAAGCACGCGGTCGGCATGATCACCGACGTGATCGTCGACGCGTTCCAGGCGACCGGGCTCAACGCCGACAGCATCGACTGGTTCGTGCCGCACCAGGCCAACAAGCGAATCATCGACGCTTCCGCCCACAAGCTGCATATCGCCCCGGAGAAGGTGGTGCTGACGGTGGACCGGCACGGCAACACCTCGGCAGCCTCGATTCCCCTGGCGCTCGCGGTGGCGCGCAAGGACGGCCGCATCAAAAAGGGCGACCTGGTCCTGCTGGAAGCCATGGGCGGCGGCTTCACCTGGGGCTCTGCCCTCGTGCGCTGGTAGCAACAGTCGATAAAATTTTGCCGGAATCAGCGCGATTATCGATGCCTCTGCATTGATGAGCGCTGTTGACCGCCGTATCGTAACCTCCTAATTTCAGACAACAATTGTTCGCCGTGATGTGGGGCAGGGCGATGACCGAGACCAGCAAAACCGTAACGCGTGTTGATCTGTGCGAAGCCGTCTACCAGAAGGTGGGACTGTCGCGCACGGAGTCGTCCGCCTTCGTGGAACTCGTGCTGAAGGAGATCACCGACTGCCTCGAGAAGGGCGAAACGGTGAAATTGTCCTCGTTCGGCTCGTTCATGGTGCGCAAAAAGGGTCAGCGCATCGGCCGTAACCCGAAGACCGGCACCGAGGTGCCGATCTCGCCGCGCCGGGTGATGGTGTTCAAGCCGTCGGCGATCCTGAAGCAGCGGATCAACGCCCAGCACCGCACCAACGGCGATGGCAGCAAGGTTCAACCCGAGGCGTAACCGCCTATCGGAAAGGATTGGCATTTGGACAAGGCGCCGGATGCGTTCCGAACCATCAGCGAAGTAGCGCAGGAGCTCGACATTCCGCAGCACGTGCTGCGGTTCTGGGAGACCCGTTTCTCCCAGATCAAGCCGATGAAGCGCAGCGGCGGCCGCCGCTATTACCGCCCCGACGACGTCGACCTGCTCAAGGGCATCCGCCGCCTGCTCTACGGGGAGGGCTACACCATCCGCGGGGTGCAGCGGATCCTGAAGGAGCACGGCGTCAAATCGGTGCAGGGCCTCGCCGACAGCGCCGCCGCGGTCTCGTTCGGCGCCATCGAGGACGCCATCGGCGCGAGCCTGATGGAGCCCGAGGACGAGGCGCCGATCAAGGGCGTCACCGACACCGACGATGACGACTATCAGGGCAACGAGGAGGAAGGCATCGACTTCCGCTTCGCCGAGATCGACGACGAGGACATCCTCACCACCTTTCGCAAGGGCGGCGCCGCCACAGCGCCGGCCGGTCCGAGTGCCCTGGATAGGGAGCGGCTCGGCCGGGCGCTCGCCGACCTCGTCGCAGCCAAGGAAATGCTGGATCAGGCGCTGAAGGACGGGTGAGGAGCCGCTTTCCGCCGGCTTTGCGGGCAGTTCCGGGGTCTTTGCGCGGATACAGCAAAATGCTGCGGCCTCGCCTTGCGCAAAGCGGCGATCCTAGCTAATGGAACGACATTCGGAGCGTGGCGCAGCCCGGTTAGCGCACTAGTCTGGGAGACTAGGGGTCGGAGGTTCAAATCCTCTCGCTCCGACCATCTAACGAACTGCAATTGCAGGCACATTTTCGCTCCTGTTCATTGTCGATAGCGCCCGCGCTAACCCCGGGGAAGCACCGGGGAAGCACGAGCGCAGATTTTAGGCCTTTTGGGCGGCTTTGACAGAGGCCGGCGCAGCGATTCAGTGCAGCGTGTTCTCCATTGCTGCTTTGGCTTCCATCATCTGTAGCGCGGTCGGCAAGCTCACAGCGGCGTCGATCTCAACCAGGTTGCCAGGCAGGGCGCGGAATTGGCCGGCGGCCTTGCCTTTGAGAGGCGCCAGCATTGCGGCCGCGATCGCCGAACTCACCTGACACCGGACCAAAGCGTTTCCATCTTCGATCGCTAGGATCAGATCAGTGCTGCGGCGAGCGAGCAGGGCGCCAAGATCAGTCGACTGGGTCGAGGTGCGGAGGGCGGTGGAGTTGCGCATAGTGTTTTGCCTTTCGAGCAAGATGCGAGTCCAGGGGCGAAATGACCGACACTAGGCGGCCCCGCGCACCTTTGGGCGTGCGCCTTGGACATACGCGCGCGGCCCCTGGACAAGATTTGTGATTGCCGCTCACCGGATTGGCTCTCGGCTAGTGTTTCGGGCTTTCGACCCGGGACCAGCATGCGGGATGTCGAAAAATCGACAACGGAAATTTTGTCTGGAAAAGTCTAATACGTAAAACCAGACAGCTTGAGACTTGATGCCTTAGCGCTTTTAGCGTTTTGCGCGCTTTTGTCGGGTTTCGAAAGCGCGCAACATCAAACAAGAAATGCCCGGGTTGCAGGCGCGTTTGTGAGTCCAAGAATCGAAGGACGTCAACGGCTTAGCGATATGGTAACTGTTCTCGAAGGGGCAGAGCTCCCGCAGCGACGGGCAAGGTCGTTGAAGCAATGCATGTGATGCCTAAGACCGGGCGGTATCCACCCCCGGCCCGGACCCCGCCCCTCGGGGGGAGCCGCCCACTTGGCGTCCGAAGGCCGCAAAGCCGCTTCGCTAATTTTTTGATTCCGAAAAGTTCGAGACCGCGCTCACTGAGGATCATCGGCGATGTCGGCTAAGATTCCGCTTCGTTCGATAGGATCGATCACTTGCTTGTTGAGGACCTCTACGGCGCACCTCTTGAGAACCTTCTTCACCAGCTTGTATTTTTCTAAGTAGAACTTGAGCCCGCGAGCTGTCTTCGTGTTTTTCGGATCACGTTCGTACGTTACGTTTTTGGTTGCAGCTGCGATATCCTGTTTTAGACTCTTGAGGCCGCTTTCGAAGGATTCATCTCTGCACTTCTTAGCGTAGTCTTCCGGGTCAAGGTCGGTGATTTCTCGCGGCGGATCTTGAGGGTCGTCGGCCGCCTGGGAAGGCCGGTTATCGGAAGACGACTTCGCTTCCAATCGAGTTGGGCTCTTCTCGGCTTCTTTGACTACCGGCTCTTTGACTACCAATTCTTTGACGCGCGAAGGGTCGATCTTCGCATGCTCCAAGCTGAGCGAAGCGTTCTCGAGCGCCTTCTTGAACTCGGGTGAAATATCGGCGATCGCATCCAGTGCGCGCTTCGATCCGGCCACTGTGCTGGAGGTAACTTGCGCTTGTTTGGCTGGTTGAGCGGTTGGAGCGGGAGCCGTTGCAGCGGCTTTTGGTGGTGCGTCGTCGCACTTCATCGGCTTCAGCTCGACGCCATCTATCTTGCCGCTCACGCCGCTACAATCTTTCGTCGGCCTAACCGGCTTTCCATTTTGGTTGCCAACTAGTGTCGCGTCCTTCGAACCGGTCTCCGCCGGCTTGGCGGGCGCCGCGGGCGCTCGACCGATTCGCACAGCCCGCGCGATGCCACCGTTGGCCGTAATCGAGCCGTCCGGCTGTAGCGTGTACACCCACGAGCCCAGGCTGGTCGTGTAGGTCATGTTGTTTCCTGAGCAGGTCCAGGTGCCTTCGGCCTGGCACGCCGCGTGCTCACTACAGATCGCTCGCCCGTCGGCAGTGAGCGTGCCCTTATTTCCTCCGGAATGCCGCCATTCGCCGATAAACTTAGAAGCACAGCTTGCTGGCGGAGCGGCAAACGCGGGCGCCACAAAAACAGCTGCCGCAAAGGGCAGGCTAACCAAATATCGCACTGAAATCCCCCAAGACCAAAAACCACCAGACGTTATCGGCAGTCAGCAGTCCCTTCAAGATAGGATGGGCCCGCCGGCCGTCGCACTGAGGCCTCGTTCCGACGCCGATCAGATACGAACCGCGGCGCCGCGGCTCAGTGAGTTCGCGACCACTCAAGGCTGCAATCGCGATGCGGAATTAGGCGATCGTCGGCTGTATTGAAGGCGAGGGCGCGGAAACAAGCAGATGAGGCCTTGGCCAGGCGCGGCGGCTATCCGCCGTAACTTTCCGCTTACTACTCCAGAGTCATAATTCATCCCACGGACGTCTACGCCGCTTCGCCGACGGCACCCACCGTGCAATCCCGCGCACTTCCTCTCACCCCGTCGGCGATATATGTCATACCCCACCAAATACACGCGCCAGTACGATTACGTCAGCTACCAGAACGCGAATCCGTCGCGGCCGCTGCCAGCCAACCAGGTGCATGCCGATCTCAACGCGGCGGCTCGCTCGACGAGTGAGATCGTCGATTTCCTAAAAACGAGCTTGCGCTCAGACGGCGCGATCATGAACGGTTCTGTCGGCATCGATCAGTTGGCGCCGGCGGTCGCTGCCATGATCGGCGACACGGCGACCATTGACAGCTTGATCGAAGCTGCGGCGCAAGCCGAGACGGCCGCCACCTCTGCGTCGGCTTCGGCGGCGTCTGCATCGAGTTCGTCCGGAACGGCGTCGGCGGCCGCTGTCGATGCGGCAGCGAGCGCGACGAGCTCGGCTGCGTCGGCGTCTCAGGCCCAATCTTACAGCGGCATCCCGCAAAGCATCAAAACTGCGGCCTACACGACACTCCTGGCCGATGCGCAGACGCAGATTCTGCACCCCGCTTCGGACAACAATGCGCGGACTTTCACGATCGACAGCAACGCGAACGTAGCTTACCCGATCGGCTCGGCGATCACGTTCATCAACGAGATCAACACCGTCACGATTGCGATCAATTCGGACACCCTGGTCCAGGCCGGTACAGGATCCACCGGAAGCCGCACCTTGGCCGCGAACGGCATGGCCACAGCCATCAAGATCACCTCCACGAAATGGATGATCTCCGGATCTGGACTATCATGACCGCCTTGACGCAGTTGATCGGGAGTGAGGGGCGCGCGCAGCGGGCCGTCTCGCCGTCCGCGGTCGATACGTCCTTCACGTTGGCCACCGGCGGCGCGGCGCAAGCGCAGCTATACGACAGCAACGATACGACGCCGGCAGCGGATTCGTCGGGCCTCACAGCGTCGACCCATGCCGCCTATGATTTTGGGGCGGCCAAGAACATCGCTCGGGTACGGGTCATCACAGCGTCGGCGAATGGCTTCGGCGCCAGCGGTGTGTTCGCTATCCAATACAGCGACACGAATTTGACGTCCGGATTCACGACGGCCACCACGATCACGATAAACGCCGGAACGTCGCAATCGAGCGACAAGCAAATTGGCGACTTTGGCGCGCATCGCTACTGGCGCATCATTTATCAGTCCGGCACGACGGGTGGAAACGCCTGGCTTGGCGAGCTCACTTTCTACGAGCGTTACTGATGAATGGCGAGATCCATCCAGTCTCCGAGACGCTCGGCGCCCTGAACACGATTTACACGTTCACGTCGAACCGGGCGCTGGTGTTTCTGATGAGCGGGCAGATCGAATGGCAGCCGATGCAGAGCCGACCATCCTCATCACTAGATCATTAAGGCTCAACTAGGATGCCGCAACTCATAGAGTTCGAAGGCCAACTTCACGAATTTCCGGACGACTTCACGCAGGCCGACATTCAACGTGCTTTGAGAACCTTGCCGCGGGTGTCACGGTTGCCGGAGGTAGGCGCAACGGATCCGAAAGGCCGTACCTTCAATTTCACTTCGCCGGACGGCAAAGTCTACACCGTTACGGGCCCGGAGGGCGCAACGGTTCAGCAAGCCTGGGAGATCTTGCAGCAGCAACTGAACGCGCAGCCTGCGGCGAAGCCGCCCTTCGATCCAACCAAACCGTTTCAAGCAGGCTCCGCCCCTCCGAAGCTCATCCCGGTAGATCATGATCCTTTTGCATCGGCGGCGGGCGCGCGGCCGAATCCGTTTGATCGAGTTGATCCACCGCCGGCGCAGCCCAAGCTCGTGCCGGTCGACCACGATCCGTTTGCGGCGCAGCCCCCAAGCGCGCGGCCGAACCCTTTCGATAAATTCGACGCAGTAATCCCGCCTCTCCCTCCGGGTTTCAAGTTGGACGCTCCGGCGGTCGCGCCGGAGTTGCCGCCGCTTCCGTCCGGCTTCACGCTGGACGGGGCGGTTCCTTCCGCGCCACCTACGCCCGTCACTCCCGGCTTGGGCGCGCAGAACGCCGCCCGTGAGGGCCGTCTCTACGTCACCCCCGAAGCGCCGAAGCCGATAGAGCGCCCTGTTTCGGTCCTGCCGAGCAGCGTCGGCGGCGCGGTGCGCGACTTCCAGGTCGGCGCCCAAGGCGTCGGCAAGGGGCTCACCGACATCGTCACCGGTCCGTTCGACCTCGTGGCGGGCGCGCAGAACGCCGCCGTCGGCGGCATCAACAAGCTGCTCGGCACGAACATCCCGATGGCCACACCGGCGTCCAAGCTGGTTGAGAAGGCCGTCGATGCCACCGGCATCCCGGTCATCGATCCCGCCACGATGTCGCGAAGCGAGAAGCTCGCTTACGACGTCAACCGGTTCGGGACCCAGGCGATCGGCACCGGCGCCATGCTGGCGCAGCGGGCGCCAAGCATCGCAGAGGCGGCAACTCGTTCGGAGACCGTCCCGGAGCGGGTTCTGGACCACATGGCGCGCCCTTACACGGAAGCGCCCGCCCGTACGTTGGTCGGCGATACGATCGGCGGTGCGGGCGCTGGGGTCGCTGTCAACGCGTCAGACAACTACGTTCCTGACGACGCAAGCGTCTTCGGCCACTACGTCGGTCACGGCCTTAAGGATGTCACGAACCTGGTCGCCCCGCTGGTCGGTGCTTCCGGCGCCAACACGTTGCAGGCAGGCGTCGAAAGCCTCGGCGGTATGATCCGTAACCTTGCATCCAAGACATTTGCATCCGCGCCGGCCCCGATCCCGCTCAATCCGACCACTAAGGCGCCATACAGCAACGCCGACGTAGACCGAGCCGCGGCGAGGTTTCAGTCAACTGCGACAGGCTCTCCACGAGCCTTGGCCCAAGACATACGCGAAAACGCAGCGGCGCTTACACACCCCGAAGAAGGCGGAATGCCGCTTCAAGCGTCTGCAATGCCAACTTCGGCGTTGCTCTCGCGCGATCCCGGCCTGATTGCTGCCGAGCAGGGCGCTCGTCTCAAATCGTCGCCCGACTTCGTGAAGCGGGATCAGAACGTCAAGGCTGCCGCCGCCGAGCGCGTCGAGGCAATGCGCGACCCAGAGGCCGACCTTGCCTCGGTAATGCGTCGAGCCGCTGAAGCTCGTGCCGAGCGCATGAACGCCGCGGAAAGCAACGTCATGCAGCGAGAGGATGCGCTCCGATCAATCGACCAGATCCGCCAAGATCAGGGGCTTCCGCTAGGCGCCGTTGCGAATAGCGAAGCAAGAGCAAACGCCTCTCGCAGGCTCGACCAGGCGCTGGTCGATCGGACTTACATCCCCGCTCGAGCAGAAAAGAATCGACAGTTCGACAACGCTCCGGGTCGCCATGACGAGCTACCAGCGAATGAAGTCTTTGGAGCAATCGACCGCATTAGGGCCGGCGCAAACAATCTAGCGCCTGGGACGCTTCCAGAAGACTTCATGAGGCGGCTGAACGCCTTGCGTCCTCGGATGGTCGAACACCCGCCGGAGAGCGGCCAGATGATCAACGTGGGTGGGACAGGCACCGCGCTGGGAGCCGATCTCGCGGATCTGCGCAAGTTTATCGGGCCGGCTCAGCAGCGCGCGCAGCAAGCCGGCAACTTTGACTTGGCCGATAACCTCGGCCGGCTCCGCGCTGCGATCAATCGAACGATCGAGGACGCTCCTGGTTACGCAGAAGCCAACGCCAACTACCAGCAGTTCGCGGAGCGTTTCCGACCAGAGCGAAATGATCCGATGGCTAAGTTTACGCGAGATATCGACCGTGGCGGCCAGAATCCCGACGGCGAGCTCAACCGCGGCGCAACACCACCAAGTGAAACCGCCAGCCGTTTACTGGCGTCTGCCGAGGCTGCTGCGACGCTGCCGAGAGCCCTGCAAGGCTCGCCGGCGATGTCGGCTGCGGAAAGCGCTTTACGTGATCATTACCGCTCCAGCTTTGCCATGGCAGCTCTGAATGCCGACGGGACAATCAACCCAATCCGTGCGAACTCGTGGGCGAACAACCATGCGGACATTTTGGCACAATTCCCAGCCATCCGCCGCGAATTCGATGATCTTGCAGCTCAAGCGCGCCGAGGAGAACAACTGTCGGCTCAAGCCAAAGCGGATCTTGAAGCAGCGCGCTCTGCCCGCAAGGCCACCGAACTGGAGGTCGATCGATCCGTCATCGGTACTTTGATCCGCGAAGATCCGCGGGATGCGGCGTCGAAAATCCTCGCTGGCGGCTACGACGCGGAGCGCCGCCTCAATGAGATCAATGCGCTCGTTCGCAATGATGGGCAGGCGATGCGAGGCTGGAAAGCCGCGGTGTCGGAAGTCTTGGCAGACAAGGTGCAGGGTACGCGCCAAGTTGGCGAGACCCTCGAAGTTCAATTCGCGCGCCTGGCCAAAGAGTTCAAAGACAACGAGACGCTGCTTGCAAAGACTTTCAGTCCAGAAGAAATGAACAACCTGCGGCAGGCGCACAAAATCCTCTCGTACTTTAAGGAAGCGGAAAAGCGAGTAACAGTCGGCAGTGACACGGCCGAGATGCTAAACATTCCCGGATGGGCCCAACTGGCTGTTCGCCACTTCAAGGGAGATCTCGCCGGTGGCGGTTTGATCAAGCGGCTCAAGCTGCTCCTCGAGATGCTGCCATCCAACAAGCAGAGCGCTGATGAAATCATCCACATGGCTTGGTTTGATCCGAATGTAGCCGCTTATCTCCTGGAGCGGCCAGTGAAGAACCCGAACGTGCCGGCATACAATATCGACCTGCGGCGGCTCATCGCGGCCGCGAACGCTTCGCGCGATAACTAAAAAGGAGAGGGATGGATGCCTTCAATTGCCGCATACGATCTGTCCGAACAGCAGCGGACACTGGTTCGGCTCATCGTCAACGAGGGCAGGCGGCCTGAGGAAGCCGCAGAGCTCGCTGGGTATCACCCGAAATCGGTCTACAAGACGATGCGATTACCAGCGGTCGCCGCCGCAATTTCGGAATCCATCCAGCTCGATCTCGCAGTGGTTGGCGCGCCACTAGCTTATCGGGTGGCGAAGTCACTGCTCCAGGACGCAAGTGTGAGTGCCCGTGTCCGAGCTGACCTTTCGATCAAGGTATTGGATCGGGCAGGGCACATTGCACCCACGCGCAAGGAGACGTCATCTTCGCAGAAATCGCTCTCGGAGATGTCACGTGACGAACTTGCTGCCTTCATCGCGGGCAACCAGGCTGAGATCGACAAGATCGAAGCTGAGCTGGCCTCGCGCGCGAAGGATGTGTCGTATTTGGGCTAGGTGAGTCGCCTTAGGGCGACATCGATATCCTAATCGGCATGGCCGTCATCGTCGCGCTCTGCACGGCCATGGCCGCGCTTCAGGAGCTGCACCGCGGCATCTCGGCGGCGGTCGGCTGGCTGGCTCTGGGACTGGTCGGCGCCGTCATGGCGGCGGCCTTCGCCGTGCACGCGGCCATGCCGGCCGCGTCTTGCGAGCGGCGCTTCTCCGAGCCTGCCTCTGCACTTTCCCGCGCGGCTGTAGTGCAGCTAGGGCTTTTTCTTCAAACTAGGGCTTGTCCTCATACGCGCAGACGTCCGCTTTTGATGACGCTGCCCGCTTAAAGTAGCGCGTCGTCAGGTCGATTGAAGGCGTGCTGACGGTCGGCCTCTAGACACTAGGCTTAGGCATTCGGAGTGTGACGCGGCAACCCTGATCCAGATTTTCGTAATCGATCGTGCCGCGGAGTTGCTGTGATAGCAGAGATAGAACCCGCGATCCAACGCCTTCCGGCTGCTGCGTTCGGATGCCGACGCCGTTGTCACTCACGGTAAGGACCACTTCGCTGTCGGCATGAAGGTCGACGTGGATATGACCCGGCCGCCCGTCCGGGAAGGCATACTTTAGGCTGTTCGTAACAAGCTCATTGACGATGATCGCGATTGGGACGGCCTGCTCGCTGTGAATATACAGCTCATCCGCCCGAGCCGTGATCGCCACAGGGCTTGTCCCAGTGATTGACGCGGAAAGATGCTGGCATATTTCTGTGAGATACTGCTTGGCATCGACAACCTTCCGCTCGGCCCTGATCGTGAGGTGATCGTAGACCTGTGACATCACCTGGATACGTGAGGCCATGTCGCCGAGCGCGTCGGCCGCGCTCACGCCAGCCTGCTTGGCCTGCAATCGCATCATCGCGGATAACATAGCTAAATTGTTCTTCGTGCGATGCGCCAACTCCATGAGAAGAACCGTTTTCGCTTTCTCGGCGGCAACCATCCTCTCCAGTTCGTTACGAAATCCCTCTGCAACTACGCCGATACCGAGACCGGTCGCAACGAACAATCCCAAAGGTAGAAGATGGGCAGTCCACGGTGCAGCGGGCGCGGCGTACACCGCATATAACGTGGCGAGTGCGGTCCCCAAAAATGTGCTACCGCGATCGAACAGAAGGCCACATAGAAAGATCCCGGGAAGAAGGAAGAACAATCCGCCGAAGCCGCTTTGCGATTGCAGACCCATTTGCACAAGAATGAAGAACGCCATGATGAGGGCGCTCGTCCCAAACCGGATATAGGCAGGCTGCGGATGAGCAGGGAGCAAATAGAGTAGGCGTTCCATTCAGTCGAAACCGTCAGGCTGCACTTTGAGTTCCCGAAGCTCTCGGCCAATGTCCCTTTTCTGTAGGCCGCCTTGCTCCGGCGGTGGCCGGCTGTAGGTGCGCTGCACAGGATTTCGTCAAAGATGCGAGCCCTCCTTCTCGTCTGCTCCTGGGCCCTTAGCCGAAGAAGACTAAGGCCATTGCGGTGTCGGCTGTCGGGGGTACAGCGGGCCCGCCGGCTCGCGCTGGCGGGCCCAGGCGTACTGGCCCAGAAGGCGCGTCCACGTCGGCGAATGCGCGTTTATTCGAGAACCTCATATTCGAACGCTACGCCCTCAGGGTCGTTTTCCTCGAACCATTTCTCTGCGGCATCTTGGTTAGCGAACACCTTAATGTGGTCCTTATCGCCAGCCTGCTTGCCGGAGTTGACGTATACGAAGATTGTCATAGCTCGCGCTCCATCGCGGGATGGCTCCGGTTCTTCACCTTAATCCAGTGCTTCTGCCGCCCACCACGATACGGCCGATCGCGATGCTTGGAGACCAGGCCCTCAAGTCCCATCCGGCAAGCCGCCCGAAATAGGTCGGGTCCGATCTCGCCGCGCTCGAACGGCGCCACGCTGATCCCATCCGGCCGGCGGGCCAATAGCTGCTGCAGACTTGCTTTGCGCAGGTGGAGGGGAAGGGACCGCAAATCATCGCCGCCCATCACGAGGACATCGAAGGCGTAGAGCTGCACCTCATGGTCGTGGAGCCGGCTGTGCAGCGCGTTGAAGTCGCTGATGCCGTCCACGCCGAGGATCACGGCTTCGCCATCGATCACGAAGCGCTTCTGCCGGTTCTTCAGCGCGGCCTCCGCAATCCAGGGATAGCGCTTCGTCCAGTCGGTGCCGTTGCGCGAGAGGAGGCGCACGCCTTCGTTTTCCCGGATGACTAGCATCCGGTAGCCGTCGTGCTTTACCTCGTGGATCCAGTCCGGCCCGTTCGGGACCTGCTTGGCGGCGGTGGCCAGGCAGAGCTCGTACGCCATACGCATGGGCCGAAGATAAGATTTCTCGGCGCGTTCGGGAGTCGGGAACAAGTGGCAATCTAGCGAATTTCTTCCTTGCTCCGGCGTCCCCCAACGCCCCCCGAAACCGGAGCGGAGCCAACGGCCTCAGCAGCCGCTCTGCTGGGGCCGCCTTTTTGGGCAGCCAGGGCAATCTAGTCGAGCCAAAGTCTATATGGCGGCGCCTTGCGGGAGATAACCCGCAGGGGTTACGATGCAACCTGTTTTAGAATTTTCAATTTGGAGCTACTCATTGGCAACAAGCGTTGAAACGATCGTTTCGGCTTATGTACGTCTAAAGAATCGGCAAGCCTTGGAGAATATGCGAGACCTTCGTCGCCAGTTGCTCGCACAACTACAGTCCACATTTAGCATCGACCCGGCTGAGTCTCGAGATGCGCTACTTGAGGACCTCCGAGTGATTGAGGATGGATTGGAGCAGCTCCAGCCGAGGGAGTGACGGGCGCCCTCCAGTGCACGCTGGCAGAGCTATGTGTTAATCAAGACGTGCCGTGGCGATCGTGCGGAACGTCACGGCACCGGCCGCAGGGGCCGTTCCAGATCGGCGCCTGCGGCTTCGGTTTGGATGGCACCTTTTTTAAGGGGTCAGATTATTCGGCAATGAGCGACGACGCCGCGAGATACTTCCGCCAAGCGAAGGTCTGCCTCGATGAGGCAGAGAAGGCGACAAGCCCGGTCGACAAAGAGGCTTGGCTAAAGCTGAGGGAAGAGTGGTTGGCGATGGCGGAGAAAGCTCAAAGATCGCAATCCCAGTCCCCGAAGTGAATATCCCATGGTGACGCGACTCTAGATCGGCTCTAAGGTGGTTCCGGCTTCGGAACCGCGCTTTTGGAGCAGGATCATGAGCTTATACCGAGCTTACATAATCGGTACCGATGGACACATAGAACTGCGGATTGACCTCGATGTGCGCGACGAAGCAGCTGCAAGGGAAAGCACCAAGCAGCTTGTCGATGGGCACATAGTAGAGCTCTGGGAAGGCGCGACCAAGATCGAGACATTCGAGCCCGAAGAGTAGGGCTGGCTGGGCGACGGGGCTGCTTTGCTCAAGGCCGCCTCAGTTGGACGCCGTTCTCTTGATCTAGCTCAAGGCGCGCTGGCCTCTAGGGGCAGTCCGTCAGGACATGCCCGACTCCGACAAACAGATTGAGGGTAAGGAAGCGCAAATAAGAGGTCGTTGCGTGAGAGCAGGCGCACGCGCTCGTTCTCCCGGATGACGAGCATCCGGTAGCCATCATGCTTTACTTCGTGAATCCAGTCCGGCCCATCGGGGACCTGCTTGCCGGCGGTCGCCAGGCAGAGCTCGTACGCGATACGCATGGAAGCGCAGATAGGCACTCACCTGCGAATTTACGAATCCGAATCGATAGCGCAAGTTCCTGACCGGAACAGTGCTAAAGCGAACAGAGGACTGCGGTGATCTGCTGATAGGCTCGTTCTCGCCTGGCCTTGATATGCTTGAGGATCAGGCAAACCTCCAGCGGCCCCGGCCTCACGACCCCTCTCTAGCCTAGGGCCGGGGCCGTCCAATCGCCATCATCGTCCCCTCGCTGCCGGCGCGCAGGACGGCTCGCTGGCCGCACGCTCCCGCGGCGTCCAGCCGAGCGGCCTGCCTCACGCGGTGCCGCGAAGCGGCAGGGCGAGCTGCACGTCGAGGCGCCTCGTGGCATTGGCCTGGATGAAGGCCTGCAGCGCCGGCGAGATCTCCGCGTCGGTATGGGCAGCGCGCTCGGCTAGCGCCTCGGCGACGTCCGAGGTGGCATCGCGCGACCAGCCCTCGACCGGATTGAAGCACACGATCCGGATTGGATAGGCGTATTGGCCGGAGAGGATGTCCTGCAGGACAGTCTCGAGATCCGTGTCGGCTTCGTCGGTCTCGCGCCAGGCGCATCCGGCACGGGCGCCGAAATCCTCAAGCACTAGGTAGATATCGCGGTCGAGGCGATCGTTCGGGATGATTGACGGTGAGGCCATACGCGAGAACTCCAATGACCGGAGTCAAATCTAGGTGGCCTGTGGCTTGAAGGCGAATCGGAACCTGCGAAATCTTCCTCGCGTTGGCGTCGTGCCAACATGGAGGAATGAGCATGGCAACGTCGAAAAAGCAGACCGCGCGCGGTCGCAAGCAGGATCGGGCGCGGGTGGCGGGCGAACAAGATTACGAGGTTCGCTACGAGGCGAAGAAGACGCGCCGTTCGGCTTCCGCGGTGAAAAAAGCGGTCAAGAAGGTGGGCAGCAGCCGTAAGAAGGTTGAGCGGCGCTTGGGCCGATGAGTGCCGTGGCGTTCCGGAAAGAATTGAAGAGAGCAGGCGACAAGCCGCCGCCTAAGTAAGGTGTAGGAGAAGGCGCTCATTGGTTCTTGATTAGTGCGCGCCTTACACTCACGAGGCGGTCAACTAGACGTTTTCGTCTAGAACTATCGCTCTCGTGGCACTTCGAACAGCACTGTGAACCAGAAAGAATCGGCTAGTGGTGATGCTGTAGAGATTGCAGAGAGAGAGAGAGAGAGAAGCCCCGGCCGCCGATCCACGCGGACTAAATCATCCCCTTCTTGGTGACCCGCAAGCTGCGAACGTATAGCCCTGTCTCTGAACGGCTGACTTGATCTCGTCGCTGACTTTGAGAACTCTTTTTCTGCTCTTGCGCCACTTACTCCGAGAGCAAGCGACGGGTATTGCAGAGCCATTGCTTAGAACAAGCAAGTCGCGCTTGTCATTGCGATAGACATCAAACATTTTGCGTCCCCGCCGAGCGTATCGAAGTAAACACGAAATATGTTTCAATCATTCTGATCGACCAGCTTACTATCTCGAATGGCTGTGCGGGTTGTAAATGTGCAACGCTCCGCGACTTCTGCTTCTCGGTGCCACCCAGCAAAGATGCGGTGGAACGTTCAGCTTAGATCGCACATCTCGGGTGCCACGCCCCCCCCTGATAAGTAGCCACCGAGGACCGATACACTTTTTTGGTCAATTTTATTGCCGCATAAGAGGTCCACTCAGCCGATCGGCTTTGCCCGATAGCGCTAGTCGGAACGCTGAACTTTCTCATGCGTTGGGGCGTCATCCAGATTGAAGGAGCACGTTATGGATCGCGAGCACGTGAAGGGTGTCGCCGACAAGGCCAAGGGCACGATTAAGGAAGGGGCTGGCAAGCTGAGTGGCGACAAGGACCTGCAAAGGGAAGGCAAAGCCGACAAGGCCAAGGGCTCGGTGCACAGTGCCGCGGGTGATGTTAAGGATGCGGCGAGGAACGCAGCAGACGCCATGAAGAAGTGAGTTCACTCACAAGCAGATTTAGCACTCGCCGCTCGTTCGGAGCGGCGTTTGTTTGCGCCTCAGAACATCGCAACCAACCTCTCAGCCGGTTTGCTGCAGCTTGCATGCCACTAGAAATCGGGGAACTCTGAAGTCTCGGACGAGTTACAGAACCGCCGAGAGGACAGAAGGATGAGCGGTCGTGTGTGCAGTAGCACGCGGCATCTTTCTTGATCGCGCTCGTCCCTTGTTCGGAAGGACTTGAAAAGAGAGGCGACAATGAAAGCACCACTTCTGCTTGCTGGCGTATTAATCATTGGATGCGCCGCCCCAGCACTAGCTGATGAGTACTACGTCGTACAAGGTCCGAGCCATCAATGCACGATTACCACCACACGTCCGGCGGACAAGGAAGTCGTGACGCAGATCGGTCCGATGGCCTTCAAGACCCGCGTGGAAGCTGAAGACCGCATCAAGCAGACCAAAGTCTGCGAGGAAGGCACAGTTGGTAGTAGCAGCACCACCGTTATCAAAGAGAAGTAAGTAATCGGCAGGAAGATCGTCCAGATCCCGGCGAAGGCGAACAAGGGACGTTCGTCAGTGAGGGCGAACCAAACGACGTCCTTCTTGCCCGTACCCGGATTTGGCTCTGGTGCATTCCGGCTTGAGCCAAGCGCGCCAGTGCGGCGATGTCGTGTTGCGGACGTTCGTCACCGGCGGACCTCCAACACGTGGTGGTGGCGGCATGCCCCAGCGCATCATCCCGAGCTCGATTGCCCCCTAGCGCTCGCCCGGCCACCAGGTCGAGGGCGGGTTACTGGCCGAAATTTTTGTTGGCCTCAGTGCGACGAGCGCGCTTCGTTTGTACGGATAGCCGCGCACCTGCGAACAGTCCTTGCAACGCATGTAGCGTTCAAGTTCATGTACCGGCGTCGCTTTAGGGCGTCGAATGATTTCGAGCGCTACTGTTTGATTGGTGTCGCAGCCAAGACATCGAACTTCGAGATACGGGTATCCACCATTGATCGCATCCCCGATCGTCGGTGATGGCTGTGCGGGACCTTTGTATCCGAGCATCCGCTCATTCCACGCCACACAGGCAAGCGTGTCTGCCTCCTTGCGCGCGAGCTTGGCGCGCTCAGCCGACATCTTGATCTGAGTGCCAAAAAGGTATTGGCGCGACTTCGTGGACATCCGATCATCAAAGCCATGCGCCAACAGCATTGGCAAATTGTCGATTCCTAGTGGGCGAGCCGAGCGACCGGCTACTGCCTGTCGTGGCTGTGGAAAACTGAGGCCGTCGAGTTAGCGATGGCCGGTCGCCGAGTTGCAGGGGATGGGTGGTCAAGCCCTGAAGGTCGCACATGCTTGCATCCGACAGACCAAATCGTTGCGCTTGTCTACAGCTCGGTGCTGGGCTAGCGGCCTTCGTCACTTCCATTCAGTCGAAGATGGCTTCGCTTCGAGCGCGGCTTGGTAGGGGGCGGAGGCATTTGTCGGCCACGGGCGAGCCACTGATAGCAAACAAGCAGATCGGGACCATTAGGCTGTCCCGGCAGACTGCCTGCGTCCTGCGATGGCATCGGTAATCGGCTTCATCCAAGGGCGCTCTATGAAGGCATAGACCAAGTATGCAATAGCGATGAAAATCAGGCCTCCGGTTCCGCGCGTTAGAACCTCGCCTAAGGCGGCACCCCACCAAGTAAAAAGCATTGTTCCTAGATCTTGATGGAGGAGATAGAGCGGATAGCTCACCAGTCCAATCAAGGCTAAGGGCTTGAAGAACGCGGGCGCGCGGTAATGAGAGGCTACATACAAAGCGACAGTGCTCATCAGAAGTACCCCGAACCTTGACCAACCAATCGGTGCGGATGGCTGACTATAGCCCAGCAGAATGTGACTAAGTTCGAGGAGGGTGGCCGCAATGATGCCGATGCAGGCGAGCTTTGTGTCTCCCTTTCGATACGTCGCAACGCTGAGACCCGCGATGAAAAACGAAAAGAAATCGTTCGAATAAAAGTGAGCCGGGTTTGAGAGCAGAAAGCGCACTAGACAGTAGATACAAGTCGCCGGCAGCAAATGCTTACGCAGCCCGACAACCATAAGGACGGCGCAGAGTGCGTAAAATTGAAATTCGACTTCCAGACTCCAGAATGCTCCATCGGGGCGGGTATAGTGGATGTTTGCCAAATTCAGGGTCGGCAACGCCAGAAGCGTGTACAGCGCATCAAGCCACGACGGAATGCGAGTCGGGTCGATCATGTCGGGGAAGGCGTGCTTCGCCGCAGTAATGAGCAACACCGATACAACCAGAGCGGGGAAAAGGCGACCAAGGCGCTTTGCGTAAAATTCCCGTGCTGTTTTTGACGAGTCGACACTGAACGAGATGCAATAGCCGCTGATCGCAAAGAAAAGGAGTACTCCATTGGTCCCGGCTGGGACGCCTAGGAAATGGTAGGCAACAACCCAGAGAATGGCGATGCCTCGCAGGCAATCTATGCCCAACGATCGCTCTGAGGGCAAGAAGGGCTCTCCTCTTTTGCGCGGGGAGCGCGTGCGGCCGGTCAACCTTCGAATACTCTCGAGAAGCTGGCCTGATAACAAAGCCCCGCGCAGAACAAGGCTTCTCATTCGTAGGATCCCCCCCGGCTCGGAAGCTGATCGGCGTTATCTGAGCGGGTTGAATGCGTACGCGAACCCGATCCTGCCGGACTGCATGGATTGCTCGTACTGCGTCGAGCGCGAATAGGCCTGACTATTTGCGCCAGAGGTGAACGCAAACTGATCTTGCGTCCGAGCGGTGTCGAACTTGGTGTAGCGATACTCAGCTCGTATCCGCCAGTTGGAGTCGAGTCTTCGTTCCAGCCCCACGCCTCCCGTTGGGCCATTCGCCCAGAACGTTTCGTTCGGCTGGTAGAAGCCATTGTCCGTCAGGTTGCGAGCCTCGAACTGAGCAAAGGTCCAACCGCCTAGTCCGTACAGCAACGTGTCCTCGTCCAGAAGAACACCCGCACGAAGCAAGGCGCTGGTTAGCCAGCGCGCAGCTACCTGAGGGCGATAATCACCTGTAGCAGTCGCTCCCGTTGGCCCTGCTGAATTGAAGTACGTATAAGAGCGCGTGCCGTTGGAGCTGAAGTCCAAGTTGGCTATCGTGGCCTCGATCTGTCCACCAAGGACAGCGCGCGAAAACTGGGTGTCCCAGCCGGCGTACAAATCCAAGAAGCCGCCCGATTGGCTGGTCGGGTCGGAAAGATCAGACGCGGTGAGGCCAATGAGATCGAACGGCGCTGCGTTCCCCGGGGAGGTGTTAGCGATCGTTTCCGCCGAGCTGGTTCGTGACCTAGTTGCCGCTCCTCCTGCCGATGCTCCCCAGGATGCGCCTGTCCAACTAGCCGGTATTCGTGATCGCGCGGCAATGACCGCGCGCGGTTCTGTCGCGACGGGAATGGCAGCCTGCGCGGCTCTTACATCCTTTGGAGATTCGGTGCCACGAAGCTGCGCGCGGGCGTGCTCCAGCTCGCGCTTGTAATCGTGGTTTTTCGTTTCCAAAGCCGCAATGCGGGCCTCCAAGGCGGCGAGCTTCTCCAGCACCTTGGCAGTCTCGACAGAACTCGCCTGCGCGCTCGCTCCAATGAACAAGATGAAAATGCTCGCAGCTATTGCTGAGCGCCGGATTGCCATATGCCCCTCCCATGTTCGCCCGGTATTTATCCTCAACCGGAACCCTCAGGGCAAGCCAGGTTCACGGGAAAGTTGTGCTCATCTTCGCCTCTGATCCGCCTCTGATAATCGCGCGCCGTCTGCCGCAGGTCTGGCAGATGAAACCGGGCTCAAGGTCAGAGAGACGAATATGGCCCGGCCAGCCGTCGACAGGGGCCGGCGCGAGCTGGATGTTGTGATCGCACCGATAGTCCGCGCAAAACACGGGGAGATCGCGAACGCCGCCAGCACGCATCTCGCCCTGGGTATTTTTTTCACCGGACGGCCGTCAGAAAGAACGCGCTCCTTGCGGCGAGGGAGCTTGCGCATGCCGAGATAAAAACGCCGCTCGGCGCTCGAGGCAAAAAGTCGCTTCCTTGTGGTTTGGACCTGCGGCGAACTACCGCCCGTCGTAGGTGTGGAAAACCCGCAGCCTGATCGCGTCGACCGCTGACAGGTGCGGCAAAGGCGCGCGGGCTCTGGCGGCAAGAGCCCACACTGCGACCAGGCAGGCAAGTACTTCAATGTTTGAAGCCTCAATGTTGAAGGGCCGTCCGCCCGCCGAGCTTTTTGTGATTTCGATAACCCGAAATTTCGCTTGCTCCGTCGGGCAAAACAGTGGTTCATAAGGCGCTGGCTCTAACTGCATTAAGAGGAACCAGCGCTATGGCGGATGAAGTTGAAGTCTCTCCCGAGCTATCCAAAATTGCGAAGCTCAACGGAGATTTCAGAAAGAACTACGGCACATTGCTCGGCGCAATTTTGTATCTGCGTTCGATTAGCGCGGTGCGCCGGACATCCCCCTGGGGTGGATTGGTCGTGGCTCTTGCGACAGCCATTTTGACCTGGATGGCAAGGTATTGGTGGTCATGAAGCAGCCCCTCGTGAAGGCGTGATTTTCGTGACCTCGTTTGGCCGTTTAAATTCCAAGCGCGCGATCGGTTGGAGGACTCGGTTCGATGGTCAATGCGCTCGTTCCGCACAAGAGCTTGCTGCCAAAAGCACAGCGGGCTCGGCGCGCCGCGCAATACGTCAGAATGTCGACCGATTACCAACAATACTCCATTGCAAATCAGATGGCCGCGATTGCCGCCTACGCGCGGAAGTTCGAGTTGGAGATCGTGCGAACCTATCGTGATGATGGCAAGAGCGGCCTCCACATTAAGAACAGGACGGGCCTGCTAGACCTGATCGACGATGTTCAATGCGGGCGTACGGATTTCGGTTGCGTCCTCGTCTATGACGTTAGCCGATGGGGGAGATTTCAGGATGTCGATGAAAGCGCCTACTACGAATTTATCTGCAAACGGGGCGGGGTGAAGGTCATCTATTGCGCCGAACTGTTTGCGAACGATGGCAGCCTCATGTCGAGCATCGGAAAGAACGTCAAGCGCGTGATGGCGGCCGAGTGGAGCAGGGAGCGGTCCGAAAAGGTCTATGCTGGCGCGTGTCTTCTCGCTCGCATGGGATTTCGACAAGGGGGACGCCCCGGCGTCGGTCTTCGCAGGGAGTTGATTGATGTGGCCGGACGCTCCCGCGGGGTGATGCAAAACGGTGAACGAAAATGCCTCCAGACGGATCGAGTTGTCCTGCGGCCAGGGCCGCCGGAGGAGGTCGAAGTTGTCCGCTCCATCTTCCGGCAGTTTGTGATCGACCTAAGGGGTGAGACCAAAATTGCACGGCGCTTGAATGCCGCCGGCATCCGGTGCCCGACCGGCCGGCCCTGGTCTGAGGGAATAATCCGTTACATGCGGGCGAACGAGAATTACATCGGCAATTTGCTGTACGATCGACACACCTGTCGTCTTCGAGAGTACAACAAACCGAACCCACCCGAGCAGTGGATCCGGAAGGTCGGCGCGTTTGAGCCAGTCATCAGTCCCCAGCTATTCGCGAAAGCGCGAGAGATCATCGCGGCTCGTCAGAGCACTAAGGGGCTCTCCAACGAGGAGATGCTAAAGCGGCTCAGAATCTTGTTGAAGAGGAAGGGCCGACTGAGCAGCGCTATCATTAGCGACGCGCCGGGTGTACCGAGCCCCGGCCTCTATCAGTTCCGGTTTGGATCCTTGAGAAATGCTTACCGCTTGATTGGCTACGTCTCGATGCGGAACTGCGAGTATATCGACACGCGCGAGGATCGCCGCGCCATGCTCGAAGAGCACGCTGTGACACTCGGAGCGGCTCTATCAGTGCTCGGTGAAGACATCAAACTCGATCAGGTTCACCGAACTCTAGAGGTAAGGGGCACCGTCGTCTCGTTGCGCATAGCGCGCAGCACTCATGATGGCAACGAAAAGCATTCTCTAACTTGGACGGTTGAGCGTGGCCAACATCTACCTCCGGGCTTGATCGTGGGCATCAGGCTCGACGCTTCAAACCGGGTAGTGCGCGACTATTTCTTGATGCCGGCAGCGAAACTTGTCGATCGCCTGAGGTTCACCGAACTAGGCTCCAAGCGTTACGGCCTGCGTTGGTTCAATCGCATCGATGACGTCGCACGGGCGACGAAGAGGCGCCTGGGGCGCGCCGGCGGGCAGAGGGTGGCGACTACGGTCTCGGAAGCTGAGAACTTACAGGCTGGCGGCAAATCCAAAGCGCCGGCGGCGAGGCAATTTGAGCGCGAGGTGCGTGGAAGAAACTGATCTCTACGCGCTCCAGTTCTTGTGGCTATGTTTCCGAGCGCGAACTTCGCGCGTCAATCAGATGTTGTGCTAAGGCGCGCCTCTTTGAGGCGAGGGCACCATTTGTTCTGACGATTTAATGAATCTCCATCGTATCGGCCGCCGAGATGTCGGAACTTGCCATCCCCATTCGTCTTGAATCCGGCAAACCCTGAATGGAGTCCGCGTAAATGGCCCCGCGCGCCAACTGGAAAGGCTTCCTGCGTCTGTCTCTGGTCACCTGTCCTGTCGCGCTCTACCCGGCGACGTCGGAGAGCGAGAAGATCGCATTTAACCAGCTCAACCGGGCCACCGGCCACCGCATCAAGTACCTGAAGGTCGACGCTGACACCGGCGACGAGGTGCCCAATGAGGATATCGTCAAGGGATACCAGTTCGAGAAGGACCAATTCATTGAGGTGACCAAGGAGGAGCTCGAGGAGATCGCGCTGGAATCGACGCGCACCATCGAGATCGATGAGTTCGTTGACAGGGCGGATATCGACCCCCGGTACCTGATCAGGCCATACTATCTGCGGCCGGACGGGAAGGTGGGCCACGATGCCTTCGCGGTGATCCGCGAGACCATCCGGGAAATGGACAAGGTCGCGATCGGGCGGGTGGTGCTAACCAGCCGCGAGCACATCATCGCGCTCGAGCCGCTGGACAAAGGCCTCGTCGGCACGCTGCTGCGATACCCCTATGAGGTGCGTAGCGAGCAGGAGTATTTCGATGAGATCCAGGACGTGAAGGTCACCAAAGATATGCTCGACCTCGCCAGGCACATCGTGAACCAAAAAGCCGGCACTTTCGAGCCGGAAAAGTTCGAGGACCACTACGAGAGCGCGCTAATTGACCTCATTAACCAAAAGCGCGCCGGCAAGACCATTCGCCCGAAGGATCGGCCGAAGGGTGAGAACGTCGTCGACTTGATGGAAGCGCTGCGGCGAAGCGTCGGTAAGGAGGCTGCCCCGGCGGCCAAGCCTGCAAAAAAGGCGCGGAGGGCGGCGGCCGGCCAAAAGGAGATGCTGATGCCGATTTCCGGGAAGAAGCCGGCGAAAGAGGCAGCCGGCAAGAAGCCCGCGGCAGGAACGCGCCGGAAGTCCGCGTGAAGCACCCAGTGAATTGCTGCGGTCGATAAAACGTCGTGCGGCAACGGCGCCGGATACTACGATCGAGGCGACATGCGCACGACCGGCGCATGTCTGCTTTAGGCTCAGGATGCCGACAATTCGTAGGGTGTGGATCGAAGACTGCTTTCGACCGGAACGGACTTCACCTGGCCACTCCCGTTAATTTCACGCGGCGCGTTCCTTGTCCGACTGTTCAGTTGTGCCGATCGCGGTTTCTTCCAGCCCTTTTTCGTAATTGCCCGCGAACCTCTCAATACTATCGGCCCACATCCTCAGCAACGAGACTTGAAAGTGTATAATTGGATTCAAAGCATTCATCCCGATTGCTATCGCTGCGGCGACGCGCCTTTGTGGGTCACGTACGGAACCGTTTGCATTAGCGATGTCGTCTGCCATGCCGCTCGCTCCTTCGCTCTGTTGTTATCGCCTAAAGCTGAGTGCCGGGCTGTGGACTGCGTGATTCTAAACAGTCCGCCAGAATTTGGTCTGCGGCGACTCTCGCGCACCGGTCGTCGTGCAATTCGTCTAGTTTTTTCAAGTAAGCGACTGCCGCTATTTGCAAAAGATCAAAATCATTCTCGCCAGCACCACGCAGACCGGCGACGTAGCTATAGAGGGCGAAGCGCCTGTTATCGTTCTCGCTGATGCCGCTGTGGAACAGCAGGTAGTTCCGCCAAGCGAATGCACACGCACCTTCTATGGCCTGAGAAGTCATGGGCACCTCCCAAAGACAGAGAAAGACCGACTACTGGTTTCGTTCCGCGATGTAATGTTGTTCCGTAGCTGCATCGCATGGTGCCTACGCGCTCCGGAGCGTCCCACACCCATTCCTCAAGATTTCTTAGGATGTCCCTGCGGAGGAATTTGATGAACAAGCCATCCGGAATTGGCAGCAGCAATGCTGGAAGTTGTATTTTGTGCCGTGCTCTTAGTGACAAGCTAACTCGAGTAGAGCACCGCACAACCCTTGAGACCCGCACGAAACCTCAAGCAGGCGCAACCGAGGGGGCCAGATATTATTCGGCGCGTCCAGCGCAGTGAGTCCCAGCCGGCGCTCATGCCCCTCAATGGACGGTCGGCTGACATTTCTGAGTTCGAGAGCCGAAACAGTAAGGCGGTCTTCCCTAGATGGAAACCGATGCGTGTTCTTGGCGTTGGGATCAATGGACGATGACAATCTGCGAGCTCGCAGCGAACAAGCTCTCGTCGTCTTGACCCTCAGCACGGCGACGCTGATCGCCTGCGTTACACTTTTAGTATCTCAATTGTAAGCTTCATCGTGATTGAGTAGTCCGCCGCGATGGCGCGAGTTGGCCTGGGCGAACACGTCCGGTAAGGAGGGCGACGCGGACCTCGCGGGGTGTTCTAGCCCCGAATGGGCACACTGAGCTAGAGCGCTCAGTTACAAGGAAAATGCCGCCGGAGGCGGCTAGTCTTGGTCTTCCCTCTTGCTTATTTTTCGAGGGCGTCAGCGGCGTCCCGCGCGAGCAAAGTCGGAAAATGTGCGGGTGAAATATCCTCAAAGAGGGCGGTCACGCCCTAAAGGCCGCGTCGTAAGACCTGCCAAAGCGCAGACACAAAATTCCAGTGTGGTCGGGGTGACGTATCGTCCTGGCGATGCGCGGCCGACGGTGCACTGCCGTCCAATTCGGTCAGCCGCTCCACCATACTTTGCAGTTGCAATGGTAGTGGGGTGAGATCGTCCGTGAGGGTGCCGCGAAGTTGCTCACCAATCTCGTTGCAGATCGCCCGGCGATGCTCCGGATGATCTAAACTGGGGGGATGGACCACGGACGCGGTCGGAGGGGTGTCCGCCATGGCTGCCACCGTTGGCTTGATGTGCACAGCCTCCTTGCCATGCACGGGTATCCTGCCGCCACCCTGGTAACGCGCGACATGCCACCTTGATCCCGGCTTTGCACTATTACCGCTGCTCCAAGCGTCCGAAGTTCTCCAATCGCCAACGGGGTTCTCATGCTATCATGCTTTCCCGCGTGGGCTTGGAGGCAAGAAATGTCTACCTACCTGCGAGTACAAACCGTCGATCTGAATCCGGAAATGGTCAGCCGCATCACGGCAGCTTACGAGCAGGCGCTCCATACGCTTTGCGTTAAGGATCGCGACGATCCGCTCACGGAAATAGTCGCAAGCAAGATCATCAAGCTCGCGCAAACGGAGGTCCTCGCCCCGGCGAAATTGCGGCTGTGGCGATCAGGGAACTCGAATGCGTTAGGCATCTCGTGCTTAACGCGATTGCAACTGAAACATTCCCGACTTCGGCAGGTTGGCTATTGGGCTACGGGGCTTCGCAATGTGCGAGGCACGCCATTGACGCCTTTGTCCCCGGCCGAAGCCATTCTCACTGTCGCCATCATGTCCCTCACTGTCCTAGTCGAGGTTGCGCTTTTCGTCTTGATCGAATTGTTCTGAGAGGATCCGCGTATGGCGCTTTAGCCGGGAAAACGCCTCAAGTCTCGTCAAAGGTTTTCGCCGTTCCCCGCAACCATGGACCTGCCTGCAACGGAACTAATTTTCAGCGAACACAATTGTCTTGTCATAGCGATGGAGGATCATCGCCATGAGGATCGAATATCTCTCTGCGATTGTGATAGCTGTTCTTGCGGCTGGGACCGGCTTGGCCGTCAATTCTCTCGGCTCGCTGCCTACCGAGCAGTCCACGCCGGCCGCCACGCAAGTTGCGGACCGATTAGCTCTGCCATGGATCCGTTTCTGATGCGGTCTGATGGCTAACAGATTGGGGTGAGGCCGCGCCCGGCACGCTCAGCCTTGTGCCCGCGCTTTGAGCGCTCTTCCAACCGATGCGCGACTGGCTGGCGGCCAAGACGTGGAGCGACGGCCTCAGCGCGACATCTCGGTCTGCATTGCAGCTAGTAGTAAGTCGTTCCGCGCTGCAGTTGGATTTTGTTCGTAGTCGGTTGCCGACGCGTGAGAGGACCTGTCGTCGACTCGGCAGGCGGTAGTTAGTGGATTGCCTACAGGTGCAGGCATTTGCTGATCATCACCAATTTCGCGTTTGGATCGCGACAGGCTATGTTCAGCTTCCTTAGATTGAAAATAGGCTTGAGCTGCAGAGTGTTAGCCACTTCATAATTCTTGTCGAGCCTGCCGGCTTAAGCTTGTCGAGACAACCGCTCGGGAGGCAACGTTGACACCCGGCTGGCTCATTTTCCCTGCGACTATCGCCTGTATCTACTTCCTGATCATCGTGAGTTTGATCATCCTTGGCGCTTGGTAGACAGCTGACGAAGAGAATCTTCAAAGAGCGCGCTCTGAAGATTCGCCCCTAGACCGACGTGAAACTCATGTAGGTCAGCAATTCGATCGGGTGCGGCATGAATTGCCCGAGTTGCGGCAGAGTCAATCGAGAGGGAATGAAGGTCTGCGGCGATTGCGGCGCGCCGCTATTCTTTCGGTGCCCTGCGTGCGGGGCCGACAATCCGCCAGGCAAGAACTTCTGTGGCGACTGCGGTGCCGCGCTCACGCCGACAGTACCGCTGCGAGTAACAGCAGGGGCGGGCGCATCGACGTCCATCGTAGCGCGGGTCACGGAGCGCTCGAGCTTGTCACCCGCACCAAGTTCTTCCGCCGAGCGTCGCCAGCTCACAGTGATGTTTTGCGACCTCGTCGACTCGACGGCACTTGCGACAAAGCTCGATCCGGAAGATCTACGAGACATAATCGCCGAGTACCGCGATAGCGTAGCGGCGGTCGTCCGCAAGTACGGTGGCACCATCAGCCGCTACATCGGCGATGGCATGCTCATCCTGTTCGGCCATCCTTCAGCGCATGAGGACGATGCCGAACGCGCAGTGCGCGCTGCGCTTGAGATCGCCGCGCCCAGGAACGCGCCGGGAGCCCCGCCCGGGTTCGAGCTGCGGGTTCGCCTTGGGCTCGCGACTGGTCTCGTCATCGTAGGTGACCTTATCGGCAGCGAAGCTGCGGAGGCACAGGCGGTCCTTGGCGAGACGCCGAATCTGGCCGCTCGACTGCAAGCGCTCGCCGAACCGGATGGGGTGGTAATCGCTGAGGACACGCGGCGGCTCATCGGCGGGCTCTTCGACTACGAGAATCTCGGCGCGGTGACGCTGAAGGGCTTCGCCACGCCGGTGCAAGCCTGGCGGGTGCTGCATGAGGGAACAGCGGAAAGCCGCTTCGAGGCGTTGCATCCTTCGGTCCTCGCCCCGCTGGTTGGGCGCGAGGAAGAGCTCGCGCGGCTGGAGCGGAGCTGGCGCCGTGCGCGGGTCGGTACCGGTCAAGTAACACTGCTCGTGGGCGAGGCGGGGATCGGCAAGTCGCGCCTCGTTGCGGCTCTCCAGGAGCATATCGAGCGCGAGCCGCACACCTGCTTGCGCTATTTCTGCTCGCCACGTCATCAGGAAAGTGCGCTCTATCCCTTCACCGCGCAACTCCAGCGAGCGGCTGGTTTCGATCGTGAGGACACACCGAGGGCGAAGCGCGATAAACTCCGAGTGCTGCTATCGCCGGCATTGCCGTCCGACGAGGACGTGGCGATCCTGGCCGAGCTGCTGTCGATCCCGAATGGTGATCTGGACCTGCCGGTTACCGTTACGCCGCAACAAAAGAAGGAGAGAAGCTTCGCCGCTCTGGTTCGCCAGCTTGAAACTCTCGCGCAAAAACATCCAACCATGGTCGTGTTCGAGGACATGCAATGGATTGATCCGAGCTCGCGCGAGCTGCTGGATCGGACGGTCGATCGAGTAGCAAGCCTACCAGTTCTGGTCCTGATCACCTGCCGCCCCGAGTTCCAGTTGGTATGGACCGGAAAGCCGCACGTCAGCTTGCTCGTGCTGAACCGGCTTGACCAGAGCGCGGGCGCCGCGCTGATCCGGAGCGTGGCCGGCGTCCGGACGCTGCCGACCGAAATCGTCAATGAGATTGCTGAACGAACGGATGGCGTGCCGCTGTTCGTCGAGGAGTTGACCAAAGCGGTGCTCGAAACGAGCCCCGAGGGGATCGCGCGAGCCATCTCTTTCGCGCCCCTGCCCGGACTTGCTGTGCCGGCCACGTTGCATGCTTCGTTGATGGCGCGGCTCGACCGAATCGGTCCGATAGCTAAGGAGGTGGCGCAAGTCGGCGCGGCCATTGGCCGCGAGTTCTCCTACGATCTGCTTGCCGCGATCGTACAGCGGTGCGATAACGAGCTGCAAGCGGCGATCGACCGGCTGATCAACGCCGGGCTCATTTTTGGGCGTGGCGAACCGCCCGACGCCAATTTCTTGTTCAAACACGCACTGGTCCAGGACGCGGCATACGGCACACTGCTGCGCAGCCAACGCCGCGAGCTGCACGCGCGGATCGCTGGCACGCTCGAGGAGAGGCTCGCTCGGGGCATCCAAGAGCAACCGGAGATCCTCGCCCACCATTGCGGGCATGCGGGTTTGATCGAAAAGGCGGTTTCCTATTGGCAGCAGGCTGGTGAGCGTTCCAAGGCTCGATCGGCCATGACGGAAGCAATCGTGCAGATGCGAAGGGCGCTCGATCTGCTATCCCATCTCCCGGATACCCCCGGGCGCCAGGGCACCGAAACTGACCTTCAACTCGCGCTCGGCGGCGCACTGATTGCCGCAAAGGGCCATGCGGCCGAAGAGACCGGCAGGGCCTACGCCCGGGCGCGTTGCCTCTGCGAGTCACTGAACGACACGCCGAACCTGCTCAAGGCGCTCTGGGGCGAGTTCGTGCATTATCACGTGCGTGGTGAAACTGACCGATCGCATCGCATCGCCGAGGACCTGCTCGATTTGGCTGGACGACAAAACGACACGGCCATTCTTGTCGCCGGTCATCGGGCAGTCGGCGATAGCTGGCTTCATCGCGGACAATTGGCCTTGGCGCGTTCCCATCTTGAGCGGGGGCTCGCCCTTTACGATCCGGAGCAGCAGCGCTCTCTGACGGCCCTGTTCGCAGAAAACGCCCGCGTGGCGATGCTTTCGTTCCTCTCGCTGACGTGCGGCCTTCTTGGCTTCGCCGATCAGGCGCGCGTGCAGAGCAGTGACGCCCTGTCAGAGGCGCGCGAGTCGTCCCACCCGATCAGCCTCGCATTCGCGCTGAGCGTCGCATGCCGATTGCATTTCGTGCTCGATGATGCGGATATGGTTGGGCGACGGGCGGAGGAGCTAGTTGCGCTCACCACCGAGCAGGGCTTTGCCTTCTTTCTCGCGATGGGGACGGCATATCGCGGCTGGACGCTGGCCGAGGCCGGCGACGCCGAAGCCGGGGTGGACTTACTGCGGCGCGGTATCGAGGGATTCCAGGCCTCCGGCGCAGCATGGACTCTTCCATTCTACCTCGCGCAGCTCGCGGCAGCCGAGGCAAAGGCTGCGCGATTTGAAACCGGCCTCGGTCAACTGTCCGACGCCTTGGCACTAACCCAGAAATTGGGGGTGCGATGGTTCGAGGCCGAACTGCATCGCCGACGAGGCGAGTTGATGCTGGCGGCTCGGCCGGGCGCCGAGGCCGAGGCGGAGACCGAGTTTCACCACGCCATTGCGATTGCTCGCCAGCAGGAGGCGAAACTCTGGGAACTTCGGTCTGCCGTCAGTCTCGCCCGACTCTGGCGCAATCAGAATAAGGTTGATGAAGCACGCGGTCTTCTCGCGCCCGTCTACGGTTGGTTCAACCAGGGCTTCGATATTCGCGACTTGAAGGAAAGCAAGGCGTTGCTGGAGTATCTCTGGGGGTAGACACTTTCTGAAGGCAAAGCGGAAAGGGCTTCGCCTAGCCCGTCAGGCCGATCTTGCCTGGTCCTTTGAGTGGACGCAGCCAAGCGAGAAACCCCGAACCAAATAGTCGCTGGCTTCAGTGCCTGTCTTCGGGCAGGCACTCGGGACAAGTGTCGCCGATCCCGTCCAGGACTTCCGCTACGGCGACGGCAGCCGCCTCTGGCGAGACCCCGTGCGGCGGCGTCTCTCGAGCAATCTCGATCGCGCGATCGCGGGCATGAGGATCAGTGCGGTCCTGCATCCAACCATGCTCCTCGCATTCACGAATGGCGCCAGCTTCCAGCAACACCGACCGAGCCCAGCCTTCGATCGTGCGAAAAGCAGGGCGTCGCTCCCGGAACATCAACATCACGAACTCCATCGACGCGGAAGGAATCGCCATCCAAACCCGCCGTTCCGGCGCATAGCACAGAGCAGGGATTCGAAATGTGCAGGCTCAATCTTGTCCACCTGTTCCAGGGACGGTCTGTGGACAGCTATTGTCCCGATTTCATGAGCTGCCGCGGGAGAACGAGCACTACATTGATCTGGCGATCGAGGATCTTCGAGGCGATGATCGAAATGTGCAGCGCGAACTCGTCTTCCATCTCAGCTGCGGCATCCTCGTCTCGTGCATAGACGTAGAGGATATCGCCGTCCACTTCGTCGAACCGGACAGCTCGGAAGAGCCGATCGAACCGATCTGCACCGACGATCAGCGCCATTCGGGCGACAATCGCCTGATTTTGGACTTCAGTCACAATCATAGCTCGGCGGGCCTAATTTCCTCTGCCGTAATCGACCGCGAAGACCTGGTAGTAGTCTGCGTGAACACGATCTGCGCTCGAGCCCGAGCGGTATCGTCACACTGCTCACCTTCGGCAATACGCCTGGTACTGCGAGACTGCGCTTTCGAAGTCGTTTTGAGCAGAGCGCAAGCGGCGAAACTCGGAAGCGCAATCGTCCGACCCATTGCTCGAGCTCAGGCAACGAGTGTAGCGCTTCAGATAGCTATCGATGTCGCTCACTGCCGAATTATACGATGAAATCGCGCTGCTGCAGTCAGCTTTGGCGGGCTTCATGGACGCGCAAATTAAAACACCTGCTGCAACAATGATCGAGAGAGCTTTGGGCCGCCGCCGCTCGCGACGCTGCTTCCGTTGGACTATATTCATCTGACTAAACTCCCGGCGGCCCTTGAGCGACGTCAATGACGTGGCGATCGGGCCCCACAGTGATCACGATCGTGTAGCTCTTTTGGGCTCCGCCCTGATCCGTCGGCGGCGCAAGGTGCAGTTGGCCTCCATACCATTCGCCGGGCAGGAGCGTGTTGTCTTTGATTACCGCTTGCTCGAGCACGGCCATGTTGCGCTGACCAGTTTCGATCGTCGCAGATATCATCGCCTCGTTCTGAGCAGCTGCGTTGCCTTGAGCAATGGCCGCTGCCGTTGGGCTGTAGAACGTGCCGGTTCGGCCGTTCGGTGTCGTGTAGCTGCCGTAACCAGCGCGAGAGGCGCTGTATGCGTTGGCGCCGGCGGCCACGCCTGTCAGAAGCGCAGCCGCAATCTGCCGATTCTTTTCCTCCTGAACCAACATCTCATAGGTCACGATTTTCATTTCAAAGTCGGACCCGGCGGCGTGTTGGATCGCCTCTACTTGTCCGACTCGAAACTCGACAGGCTGTCGACTCAAATTATTGATGCCCACCACGAACACGGGCCGGCCGTTCGCTTGTAGCTGACGGGATGCCGGTCGAACGAGCACCACAGAGCTTTTCTGTCGAGAGACAAGGGCAGGTTGCCCGTCCCGCATAAGAGCTTGTTGCTGCGGATTAGACGCCTTGAACGAAACAGTCTCGCCGGCTGTCACGCAGCCAGCCAGAGTGGCGCAGGCCGCCACAATTCCCAAAATGCGCATGTTGAAATGCCCCCATCGAAAGGAGCTATGCAAGCGCAACCCACGCGTGAGGGCAAGCGCCGTTTACGCGCGGGAGGTCCGCCGTCCGCAATCAAAAGGTCTAAGACGGCCGCGGGGTACCTCTAAGCACCTCGCGTCCAGGGCTGAGCAGGCTCCAGGCGCGCTGCAGCAAGGGAGTAGGGTGTTCGGCCAATCAGTTTTCGGAGGATTGCGGCTGGCGCGCAAGGCATGAAGCCAGAAGGTGGGCAAGATTATTTTTTCAGAATAAGCCCCATTTCGCGCGCCATTCGCCTCACAGATCCGGTGTGCCGACCGAGCGCCGCCGCTATCTCCGACACGACACGACGACGCGCCAGCCACGCAAGTCGCTTCCGCTCAGCCTCGGTCCATTCCTTTGGCTTCGACGATCTCATTTCGAAATGATCGAATGAGCCCGATGCGAGCGATATTGGGAAATTTACGGGTGGCGGCGAGCGACCAAAGCGCGCCGAACCGCCTCGGAGGGGGCGGCTGTCGTAACGCGCCAACCTTAGTGCAATACGCGAGCGGCTTCTGCTAGCCGGACTTTCTCCCTCAACCCCTCAAGATCTTTCATTGCTTTAAGCAATCTCACCAGATCAGAGACCATGTGTGCCAGAATAGGCTTGCGTGGCTTTGGAACTCGAGATTTCTGTTTCATCGCGAAACGGCTCCCTGCCAGGACCGACGGAGATAGGCTGGATCAGCAAGGACCATGCCAGCGGAGTGCAACCAGGATTTCACGCCAGAGAGCGCTGAGGGGAGCGCAAAGGGTTAACGCGTCGGCAGCCGGTCAACCATGTTCGCCAAGACCTTCGGCGGTAGCGCAATCCCCGAGAGCTTCCAGGTCGTCCCGTACAGATGCATGCTGATGCTACCTGCATCCTGACTCTCGCCAAGCCGCAACGCAAACTCGACAGGCTTCACCAGGGTTATCCGTCCGGCGAAAACGAAGATGTTCGAGACGTCGAGCTCGGCCAATGACGACATCGTTCCGAACGTGATGTTCTCCGCGGCGTTGCGAACAGTACCGCTCTTCAGAAGTACCGACAGGTTTTCCGGCGTCACGAGCTTGATCGCGAGGTCATCGGCGATCGTTGCGCCGAACGCGTTTATCGCCATTCGCTCGAACGGGCGCACCGGCCGTTTTTGGCCGAGTCGATCGAGATAGGCGGACACGACCTGGTCGACGAGGGAATGGCGGACACGCGGCAAATCAGTTCGGCTCATGACTTGAGCGGCGTCTCCGCTCCGAACGGCCGAAACCAGATCCAACGCGGAAACGAAAGCCGACCCAGCATACACCACAAGGCAGAGCAGGAGGACCGCAGCGATGCCTACGAGCCACTTCATGGAGCGGCAATCGAGGCGGCCGGGCTTTGTTCCCGAGGCTGTCGATCCGGTGGCGCCTTCCAGCCATAGGATAAACGCGGATTTGGCTCGTATGTCGCTGTCCTTCCCATATGGAACGGGCCTTCGTAGATGCGTCTAGGGGCGTCCCCACCAACCGGCCAAGCTGATGCTTCGGCCGGGACAGATAGCCCCGCGCGGCCTTACCAAGGCTGACGCAGCCGCCTATTGCGGTTGTTCCGAGGATGCGTTCGCCACATGAGTTAAGAAGGGCTTGTTGCCGGGGGCGATCCCCGGCACTCAGCGTTTGGGTTCGAGAGGCGATTGACTGGTATCTGGACCGGGCGTCTGGTCTGGCTACCGAGGCGACCGTATCGGGCGATCCGCTGGCAGACTGGCAGACATCACGCGCTGCCAAATGAGGCTGGTATCTCCCAACTATGTCGACGTAGCAGATTCCATTTCGAAGTATTGCGGATACAACGGCCCTTTGCTTGCCGCTTCAGCCAGTGCAGCCTGAGCTGATAGGGCAAAGCCACGGACCCCGCGATCAACCTCATAGGCCATCTGTCGAACAGTGGCTTCTAGTGCACCTTCAACCGGCAGCGATACTTCGCTGTCGGCAGAGGGTTTGTAGAGAAAGCCGGTACCTTTCAAGTAAACTGCGAGGTAGGTTTCATCCTTGATATGGTCATCTAGATGCGCACCGCCATCCTGGTCACGCATTATTCGAACGACTTCAAGGCGTGACAGCGTCTTGGGCGCGCCGATACCCGAGAGGACCCCTTCGCTCCACCACTCAGCAACTGGCAAGCGGCGACCAGCACTAAGTGGCTCATGGCCGAATGGCGCGCACTCAATCGTGTAGCCGCCTCCACCATCGCCCGCAGTATATGCGTAGAGCTGGGCCGCGATCGGCGCTGAACCATGAGGCCCTCGCGAGTCGGCGCTGGACGGCAACAAGAAACTCTCATCTATGGCTCCGAGCTGCCTCAGGATCGAATTGTGATTTCTCATGTCGGGTCCCAGGAGCACGAAGATAGCATTTGCAAGCCGAACTGCCTCGTTTCGATGGCCAGCGTCATACATTGCTGCGGACAACCGGAGAGCGTCATACTGGACAAGCAAGGAATATTGCAGGCCAAGTCTAGTTCGCTTTAGCACGGATTGCCTTTCAAGGATGACAAGCGTTAAGAATCTCCGCTCATCCAGAGTACGTGTTGAACCTGCCGTGCTTCACGCCCCGAATGTACCCGCGCGACACCCGCTCTTCCATCTCGCGCTCTAGAGACTTGTTCGCAGTAGCGCATTCATTGCTTGCCCGAATTGCTGTCGCGCCTTTGAATTCCATCTAAGGCACTCTGTGGCAGTGAGTCGAACATGGAGCTTATTTGCTTCGGGGTCGTGATTAGCGATTGCACTATAATATTGACTAGGTCGAACAACTTTAAAGCGATGCTCTTGTCATCCTTGAGATCAATTTGGCCGGGGTGGACTGCCTCGTTTCCGATCACCCGCAAAACATCAAGCGCCTTTTGTATCTTTGGGTCGAGGCCCCTTGCGACGAGCTGCCCTATACTAGCATTTACGTTCTTTGCCTTAGCATCAAGGTGGGGCATCAGTCGTTCCAAAGCTAACCTGAGCAATGCTGCGGCACCTCGGGGTGATGTATCGACGATGGCAGCCGCCTCCAAAAAATCGTTCCGTACGTCGGCGGGCATGTCTTCGTGGGGTATGACGACGATGGAAGTCGCGGGCCAAACAATCTTGTCGTACACCCAAACAGCGAAACGCTTGCAGCTAAAGCACTGCGTTGCGTTCAAGTTCACAAGGTAGGATAGCTCAAACCGCCCAGAACCTGAGCCCGCAAACGCGGGTTCGCGACTCACATCAACCCGAGCGCCCGCTCCATTGCCGATACCTCCCTTGTTCAGTTGAAACCAGGATTGGTTTGCGTGAGCGCCGCAATGCGGGCATGTGAACGACGCCAAATTGAGTGCAGGTGTGATTTGCTTTGTCATTTCAAAGTTCGCGTGGTCTATCCCGAATAGGTGCTAAATCTTCCGTGCTTCACGCCACGAACGTATCCCCGCGACACGCGATCCTCCATCTCGCGCTCCAGAAATTCGTTCGCTATCAACAGCGCCTTCACAGCTTCGCGTGCGTCACCGCCGCAAGCTGCTATGGCCTGATCGGCAGCCGCATCTAATCTGGCCGCGTCCGCTAGGAGATTCGGCGCGGGCTCTTTGGGGCTGGGACTACTCATGTTGACCGGCGAAGATGTTCCCATTATGTTCTAAGCAAGTCAAGGTTGATCTAATGGGAATTCTGTTATGCGAAACCTAATTGCTGCTGCCTTGCTCTTTCTCTCGCAAACGCCCGCCCGCGCCGAACTTCAAGCTATTGTGGCAAGCTCGGTCAATGTGTCCGATCTAATTGAGAGCTGCCGCCGAGCGGGAAGCCACATGCGCTTGGATTGTGCTGGCTACATCCTGGGCGTCTACGATCAACTATCTTTGTCGCGCATGATCTGTCCGCCGCGCAATCTGAACGGCGGAAGCTCACAAGCCGTAGCCGTAGCGCTTAAGTTTCTGGGCGATCATCCAGAGCAGTGGCATTTGGCTCCCGTTTTTCTCGTCGGGCAAAGTCTCAAGGCCGCGTTTCCTTGCGGCAAGGATCAGGGATGAAACGGAAGCTCTGCGCTGTATGTGCTGTCGCGTTTGCCGCGACAGCACACGCTTCCGACCTTGTCGGGCAGGCGAGCATCATAGACGGCGACACACTTGAAATTCACGGCACGCGCATTCGCCTGTGGGGCATCGATGCGCCCGAAAGCTCGCAGCTCTGCCGCCGAGACGACAGCTTGCCTTATCGTTGCGGAGCGAAAGCAGCGAATGAGCTGGATCGGTTTATCGCGAGAAGGGCTGTTAGCTGTGAGCCTGTCAGTACTGACAGATACGGGCGGACAGTCGCAAAGTGTTCGGTCGAAGGGACCGACTTGGCCGAATGGCTAGCGGACAGTGGGCTTGCTTTCGATTGGCCGAAATACTCTAGGGGAAAGTACGCTAAGGCCCAGCGTGAAGCGCAGAAAGCCGGGCGTGGCGTGTGGGCGGGAAGCTATGTAGCCCCTTGGTTCTATCGACGCTGCATCGATCACGGCGGAAAGCAGAGTGATTGTTCGGACGACCCCAATGACTCTTAAGGCGAATTGACTTATTGATGATGAGTAGATCATAGGCGCAGGGTGAAACCAACAAGCGCTCCCTTCCCCAAAAGGAGGGGTTCGAAAGGGAATGAAGTGAATTTCAAGACGTTGATGTCAGTCGTCATCCTTATTGGGATTGGTCCTGTAGCAGCGCAAACTCCATCGATAAAAGACGCGGTCAAGAAACTAGAGAAAATCCACCGACTGGCGATTGATGCAAATTTGGCAAACAAGTATTGCCCTCAACTGAAGGTCGACAACGACGCCCTCACCTTGGCTATGGTAAAAATGGGAGGGGCCGAAGATGGTGTGTCGGATGCGCTGGGTACCTTCGGAAAAACCGTTCAAGCTGACGCCTACCTTCAGCAGCAGACCAAAGCGTTCGGCAGCAAGATCAACCCGGAGCGAAACTTCGCGTGCGAATTGGCTCGCTCACTGTATGGCGTTGGCGGCATGGTTGCCCCAAACGTTTTGATACCGAGGTGATGACAGGGGGGCTTCACGGTGCGGCGATGGATGATCTTGGCGAGTTCGATTCTCGCACTGTCGAGCGTTATCGCTCATGCAGACGACAGCACCCTTATCAACAAAGTTAAAACAAATTGGCGGGCGCAGGACGGTGAGACGGCGGAACAAATCTTTGCCATGGTCGCGAGCGTTGCGCAGTTCCTGCCAAGAGGGTGGGAGGTCGGGCAAAAGAACGATACGGGCCAGCCCGTGTTCTTCTCTTGGGCCAAACACCGGGGCGATAAAGCGGACGACGAATATACGATTACCTGGGAAGTCGCGCCCGATGGGACAATGAAGCTAGACACGCCATATGCAAAGCCGATGGAATTGGGTTGGCGGGCGTTGCACTATCGTTGATTGCAAGCGAGATTGATGACGGAGAGAAGGGGGTGAGCCTTCGGTTTTTGCATGATCCCGCAAACTTCAATTTCGTGACCACTGCGCAAGGCAAGCTGGGCGATCTTCTGCGGCACGGCCGTTGCACCGTTGGTGACCCGGTTGGAGTGGATTACTTGCCGAAGGTGGACGAGAAACAGACCACGAAGGGCGAGCTGTGGCGCGTTCAGATATCGGTGAACTGCGATATCCCAGGGCCGCGCTATTTCACGCGAGATGGAATCATTGTCTTCGAGAAGCCCGAGGGGCGAGATTGGGAACCGCAATCGTTCTTTGCGAAGCGGCTCGCAAAGTATGCTCCCGGCTCTTGGTTCGACCGTTCAGACCCAAAAGAACAGGAGATGTTCAAGGCGGGCCGAGAGGCTTTCGAGCGAGCAGGAATACGCGGATTGCGGTCGCCCTTTCCAGAAGGCCGGTAGAGAGATGTTTGACGTGGAGAGGTGCGTGGAGAAAGACCAAAACACCTAAAAATTCTTGTTATTTCAATGTCGTTAGGCGGACACCCCTTCCGCCGCGCCGAAGCATCAATCGTCTCCGTATCGGGTTGCTCGCAGGAGTAGCGTCAAAGTCGGCTTCGGTGGCCGCTTCTTCGGATCCTTATGGTTGAAGTGCCCACGCGTCGGCATCGGGATCATATATCGCTTGCAGAGGTGGCGTAGGGCGGTCTCGGTGATTCCAAGATCGGCGCCGGCGCGGATCATCGTCTTGCTCCAAACGAGGTCGCGGAGCTTCGCTCGGCTTATCTGGACACGCGCACCGCGAATGCTGACATCGATACCGCGAGTCCTCGGCGGCCGCTTGATCCCGTGCTTCCGCTCGAATGCCTTGGTCGCCCGGTCTTCCATCCTTGATCGGTATCGCGCCAGGCGCTCGGGGTAGGGATATCGAAACGGCGCGCACGCCTTCTTCAGCTTGTAATACCGCCGGGCCCAGGATTGCTGCTCTTGGTCGTCGAACGGATAGAAAGGCAGGTCGACCGCGCGAGCCCACGGAGCTCCGTCGGGCATGTAGCCGGGTCTGTTCAGGTCGAAGTCCCACCACAGGGCATCGGAGAGTCGGATCCGTTGCTGCGGATTGGCTAGGCGATCGACTGTCTCGGCGCAGTATCTGGGGTGTCCCGATGAATCGCCGGCCACTGGCGCGATGATACCAATGTTGAGGAGGCCATCGAGCTCGTGACCTCTAATCTGGAGCCGCTCGAGGACCTCGTATTCTTCGTAGAGGGGCGGATCGGTCGTCATCGCGTTCAGCCCGCCACGGCAACGCGCGTCCATCGGATCGGGCGGTTAGCGAAGGCCGTGTTGAAGTAGCCTTTTGGGGGCGTCGGCACTTCGAAAAGTTTGCAGATGCGCATGAGCACATGCTTTTTGATCCCGAGGCGTTTCGCCACCTCGGCCATCGGCGCATTCCAGACGCGCAGGCCCAGCTCAACTCGAGAGATGCCGGTGTACTTGGTGACCTCTTCGTTCTGAAGCGCGGCCAGTCGATCGATCATGAGCTGGGCGTAGGCCGCGGTGAGCATCGCCCTCTTAATCTCAGGGGGAGGTTCGTGAGGTACGCTGGGCTCCAGGACAGGGGGCGCGTCCGGCTGCAGCGAGTGAGAGCGGTCGATGGAGCGATCGTGCGGCAGAGGGGTCGGAAATGGGTCATCGGGAATGCCATTGAATGGCTTTGCGACGTTGAGGACTTCCTGCTCGTTGCGCATGCTTTGCTCTCTGTGAGCCCCAGCATGCTTTTGGGATCACTGAAACCGAGCTCGGTCAACGGTGAGAGTTTGTTGGCTTTGTCGACATTGCGCGAATTGCCTGCAATCTAGCGGCTCGTCGGCGTGAGTGTTGGTCCTTGTCGGGTCGCCTGTTATCGCAAAAGTCGGCTCGCGACAGACCGTCACTCCGAATCAGGTCGGGTTGGTGGTGCTGCGTTATCGATTTTGCGTGATTTAGCGGCTTTGGAGGAGCGACTTCGTCGACCGGGGCTAGCTGCTCTCTGCGACCACGGGCCATCCGAGGTACGTCTCCGCAGGCCGGTTTGGTGAGATGACTTTTGGGCGCGCGGCCCTTTCACGTGCGCCGCTTCGCGGCAGTGCTTGGCGGATTGATCAGACCGGCGGTCGAAGTTGAACGCCTGCGGCAGCCGCAGTATGCAGCATCTTTTCGCGACCAAAGAGATTGAACGGTTTGCCCTCACTCTCCTCGATCATCGATTGGGCCTGCAGTCTCATGAACTCGTCGGCGTACTCACGGCCCTGAAGCTGCGCGATCATGTTGTATTGACGGTTTAGCTTCGCGATAAGGCGATCGCCGGACCAGCAGACAATCGCTTGCTGGATCCGCACAATCCAGTAGACGAAAAACAAGGCTGCGCCGGCAACAGCGAGCGACAAGTACAGCGGCGACAGGTGATCGCCGTGGGCTCCGAGCGCCCTAGCTATGCGCCACGTGGGCTCATGCCAGAAGAGCAGGATGCCCGCCATGGCGATCCCAAGCACTGCGATCGCAGTTGCAAATCCCATGGTGAAGACGGTGTAGAACTGGCCGCGAGGCATCCCCAAACCTCCGTTCTGAGCTCAACGCCAGATTGCCGTAGCTGGAAGGCGCCTGCAAGCCCGCCAGAAGGCCCCTCAGTCGAGGTAGGAGGGGCGCTCGCCGCGTTGGACGGCGAGGATGGCCTGAGTGACGGCTCGCTCCCGGCGCGCCGCTAGGCGGGCCGCCGCCGTCGGCTTCTTCAGACGCGTCTTCGGCCGCTTCTTCCGGGCCTTCTTAATCGGGACTGGAATTCCGGGTGCGTGGTGGACCTGGCAGCGCTTATTCAGCTGTCCCTTGCGGACCCGGCTTTTGGTCGCGAGCGCTTGAAAGATGCGCTTGCAGCCAGGCTCGGCGCAAACGGACTGATAGCGGATCATTTCGACGTAGCGGTCGTCTCGGGTCCAATGATCTTTGGTGCCGAGGATCTGGTACGGCCGGCCGCGAGACTTGAAGCAGCGGCCAGGGGCGAAGCGGTTCATTGGCACCTCCCGATGAAATGGCCACGACGGGCAGGTGTCAGCGGTGTCAGCGGATTCCGCCTAATAGAGCTGGAAGGAAAAATAGAGGGAGGAGGGGGTAAAAAGCCTTGGTGTATTCGCGCGCGCAAGTGACACCGCTGACACCCCACCGCTGGCGCGGCCTTCAAAGCGTCAGCGCTGTCAGCGGGCGTCAGCGTGGTGAAGCATCCGTAACCCGCGATGTTGGGCCGCAAAGTTGGGAGCAATAGCGCTGACAGCGTTGACACGCGCTGACAGCGCTGACGGGTTAGAAATTTCATGCCGGACCTCCTTGGGCTACCCGCCGACTTGCGGCCGCGACCGCGATTTCGCCGCGAACGGCATCTCGGCGTTCCGCCTCAGCGCGCCGGATCTCCTCGAAACGCCCATCATGAACGGTTGGATTGACCCGCCAACTGGCGGGATCAGAGCTGGTCAAGCGGACCCAACCGTCGGCCTCGAGTCGGCCCATCACTGCGAGAAGCTGCCTGCGGTTTCGGCCAAGACTGCGCGGTCGTGCTCTGGCCACTTCTCTGGCGGTTATCCGCTTCATGTCGCGGGTGAGGATGTAACCGGCGACCCAACGGGCCTCTTGGTCGTGGCCGGCATCATCGAGAACCGTGGAATGAATGAACGTGGCGTGGGCGTAGAGGAATTCTTCGACATATCGGCGCGCTCTCCTGGCCGTTTCCGCCCTAATCAGATCGTCCGGTGGCGTCTCCAGGGCCTCAGCGATGACCGCCCATTCGATCAGGTGGAAGGCCAAAGCGTATCGACCGAACTCCGCGTCGGCTTTTGCCAACCAAGTCTTTAGGCCAGATGGAATATCTGGCCGCGCCATCTCCCGCGCTTTGAACGCCTTGACGGCCCACAGTTCTTGAGCGGCCTTCGGATCGAAGCGATAAGTTGTTTCCCCAAGTCCGGCGAGCGCCAAGGCTATCCGCGGGATGGCTGACTCGATGGCGGGGACCTCGGCGTTGTCTTCACCAAGCCCGAGCTGCCGAATGGCGATCAGGGCGAACCGTTGCAACAGTCCATCAGTTTCCAGGTCGGGAGCGAGCCTGGCGATTAGATCGTCCTGAATTCCTCCAATGATTGAAACTGCCAAGTGGGGAGCTTCAATGGAACCGCGGCCCTGCCGATCGACGCGGTAGGAAGCGCCTTCCTTCGCCTCGAGCCACAGGGATCTATCTTTTGATCCCTTTGCTCGATAGGCATCCATCCCGCCGAGCCAGCCGGACAGTTCGTCGGAGTATTGAATCAGCGGCGCTACTTCCGGCGTCTCGGCAAGTCTTGTGACAATTGCTTCCGTCGTGCTGTCATTTGAGATTTTGGATCGAGACTTTGGCGGCGTTGGTTTGACAATGACATCCGCGGGGTGGGGATCCTCCTCGGCCGGCTCTTCGGCGTTCTTTTTCTTCTTCGATGTTCGGGCAGAAAAGGCGAGTTCTGCTCGATCATATGCAGCCAAATCTTTGGCGAAGGCCGCTGACCAGCTCTTATTGACAGGGTTCGCGAAAGCGAGCGCAGCCTTCACAGCGGCCGATTTGGCGGAGCCGGGGTCGCCTACCAGGGCGGTCCACAGCACGCAAAGGACCGACCACGAGCTCCGATTTTGGTACATCTGCAGTCGATTGTTTGCCGGGATCAATGAGCCTACGACTGCTACCGCGGCGGCGGTGACCGCGTCCGCGTTTACCCCGAGCGACCGCGCTCGATCTCTTCCGAACGCGTTCAGGAAGGGCGGGGCTATGCCTTCCAACATGTCTCCGGGTGGCTGCTCTTGCTTCCAAAGGTCGGTCGGGTGATCCCATTCAACCGTTGGCGATTGCCGCGAGCTGATTTCTACAGCCTCGAATTCGACCTCGGCGCACGCGATTCCGGCGGGATCTTGGGCATAATTGTATGCATTTCGAACCCGCGTCTCGATGTGATCGTAGCTCTTCCCGTCGGCCCCCGACCAATGTTCGACGATCAGTTCGAGGCATTTTTTCTGGCTGATGCCGAGGCCGCGGACGTGGCAAGCCACGACGTATGTGCCGTGTGCGGGCGCACCGCGAACCAGATATGAAATCGCTCGTTCGACGTGGGCGGATTGGTCTAGCTCGACTAACGGGAGATCAGGGTCGAGAGCGGTTCGTTCCCGCGGCCGGCCGCACGCGACCGCCCAAGTTTCGGGAAGATTTGCGAAAGTCTCGCCATTGAGAGGACGATAGACCTTCCCGTCGACGGTGCTGCCGCACCCCACGACGTACCCGCCCACACATCTAACATCGATCCCGGGCCCCAATTTTGAGTTGCTGTTTCCCAGGGGCCACGGCGCGACAAAATAGCGATGTTCGCCTCCAGAGGCGGTCTGAAACGTCATAGTTGACGGAAGTTTGCCGAGTTGCTCTTCGGCTTCGCTCAGCGACTGCTTTCCCGGTTTGCCGTCCTTGATATCGACGTCGATGACGACAAGGAATCCGTTTAGGAAGGGTAGGCCTGTTCGGATGCCAATGTTGCACGGCCGATAAGCGCCCGCCCATAGGGTTCGAACTCGGCTCGTGTCGCGCGTTGCGACTTCCTTCCAGTTTTGATCAAGCGCCGGAGTCTTTTGATTTGGAAGCAAGGGGAAAACGTCGAATCCTAACTCAGCGAGGCCTATGGCAAGATCAAGCTTGGAGTTTCGGGCGGGCGCAGTTCGTTGATCGTCAACGAGTGTTGTGGTATTCATCTCTTGGTTTTCAGTTTCTGGCCCCGTTCGACCTGGCAGTCGGCGGGGCCAATCTTTTGGCGCCCGACTGGGACCGTGGCTGTTTTTTGGCCTCTCATTGTCTGGTGTTAGGAATGCTTGGCCGGCGAAGCGCGCTCGTGCGCGCAAGAGATTAGGCGGCCGCTTCGGAGGTCGACTTGCGCCGGCGGCTCCACATCCAAGCATCGAGGTCGGTCACGTCGTAGACCACCTTCGACGGGATTGGCGTAATGTAGGTCGGGCCCCCACCACGAACGCGCAGGCGTTCAAGCGTCGCAGTCGAGAGGCGCACATGTTTCGCTGCCTCTTTGGTATTCAGAAATTGCTGCATCCTTCTCTCCATTTGAAGGCGCCGGCGCTCAGCAAAGAAGCGACCGACGCCGACTGACTGGTTCAGATGCTAGCAAAGACCATCACGAGCCATCTCCCTTTGCATTTGTGGGTTTGTCGATTTTAGCGATTCACAGAAGCTACAATTCTTCGCTCTTCCGCGGCAATGGATATGACATTGTCTCCGGCGAGCATCGGTTTCGAGATCGGCATAGGCCGATCCCCGATGATCTTGCGGAGCTCGGCCTCCAAAATCGTCGCGACCTGTCGCTTTTCGGGAAGCATATCGTACTTGTCGTAGACTGCGGTTACATCGCCGTTGACGTGATCAAGCAACGCCTTAACGTCCGGCCGCGGGGCACCAGCTCGGCGGGCGATGGTTGCGGCGGTGCGTCGTAGATCGTGCGCGGTGAAGTGAGCCATTCCAAGAAAATCGCGGATGCCGACACGGTCCGCGGTGGCGTTGCCCGTCTTGCGGCCCTTTTTCTTACCATTCAGCGCCTGGCTAATCGAGGCGCGCGCGATCGCGACGTCACCCATGCTGAATTTGCTCGGGAAAAGCACCTCCGGAGCGATCCCGTCGATTGGTTCGGGTGGGTTGTTGTGACCGATGCCGGGCCTCTCGCGCGCGGTAGCTTCCCTGACGATTTCTTGGGCGAGACAAGAGAGGGGGACCAGAACGGCGCGATCTTTTTTCACCCGGCCGGGGGGCATGTCATAGAGCGCGTTGGCGGTGCCGAGATGGTTTATTTCAGACGTCTTGGCGCCGGCCGCTTGATACGGGCGGACCATCGTCGCCAGGATGAACCTGATTGCGAGGGCAACGGGCCGCTCCACGGGACAGTCGGGCAGGTCGAGACCCCACCAAAGGATGCGAATCTCGTCGTCCGTCAAAACGCGGTCGCGCTTTTTCTCCTTGCCCCCGCGCCTTTCTAAGCCGGCCAGGGGGTTAGAAGGCACGTATTTGCGGCCGGGCTGCATCCCCCATTTAAACATCTTGTGGAGGATTGATTGGGTTCGGTTGGCGCTAACTGGCGCCTCGTCCGCGATCAAATCGAGAAGGTCGGCAACGTCGTCATCAGTGATGGATCCCGCCAACTGGCGACTCCATTCTTCGCGAGCGCGCTTGAGATAGTGGACGTCGTTCTTCCAGCTCTTCTTGTTTGCGTTCGGAAGCTCCGCTGGCCACTTTCCAGTTGTATTGAACGCATCGACGATCTCTTTGCCGCCTGTCCCGATTACGTATTCGGCGACGTATTTGTCGGCAAATGCATCGAATGTCAGTTGGTCCCGCTTCGGCCGGCTGGCCCGCTTCTCCGCAGCCGGGTCTGCGCCATTGGCTATGTTCCCGAGCAGGATCTTGGCTTGGGTCCGCGCTGCTTCCGGCGCCAGTTTTCCCACGGCTGCCACGGTGTAGCGGCGGACGGGGGCTGTCCGGCCGGTCCCAGCCCGATAGACGATGATGAAGGACTTGGCTCCGGTGGGACGCACCCGCACCCCGAACCCTGGGAGCTTGGCGTCCCAAACCGTGTACTCTGACGCCTGCTTTTCCAGGCTGTCGACTAGGTTCTTTGTGATGGTTTGACCGCTCATTTGCCCTCCGGGAAGCACGGGGGAAGCACCGCGGTGCCAATCAGAGCAGGCAAGGGATAGCGGGAGGTTATGAGTGGGCCGGCTTTCTTCGCGGCGTTGAGGCTCCTGAGGGCGTCGGAGGGCAGGTGAGGGAATAGCTGATATGTCTGGGAGACTAGGGGTCGGAGGTTCAAATCCTCTCGCTCCGACCATTTTTCTCAAACGATCTGTCGGGTGGATTGACCGTCGGCGTGGGGGCCTGCTCCCAGCCGCGACGGATGCGTGTGCGCCAGAGGCGCTGGCCGCTTCGGCGGCCGGTGCATCAAAAAGTCGAAAACAACCCCATGCACAGTAGCGATGTCATTGGAAAATAACGTTTTTCCGAATCGATTTGACGCGTCGGGCAAAACAGGGGCATAATGTCATCATGCCAGCGGTGTCGTGATGGGAAAGTATCTCCGACAGCCGCTCCGTATCCCGTGTTGGTGATGCGCGGAATTCGGAGTGCGCCATTTGCGAAGCGTCGGCACGCTCGCCAAGTTCGGGTGGCGCGAAATGCAAACAGCGTCGACTAACTCAGATCACGCAAAACTTTTGCCAGAACGTCGCGCCGAAGGACGCACCGCGGGCAATCAAGCCCTTTGGCGGGTTCATCGACAGCACGATGATGCGGCCGGTTTTCTAAGAGTCGCTTAACGTCTCAGGTCGTCGCTACTGCCAAAACCGGCGAGTGAGGTTGAGAAAGCCGGCGAAAGGCACGCCAAGCAAAATGCCGACAGTGCCGTATGCGATCGCGAACAGCGCCGCCATCCATGGCCCTGAACTTGTCGCTATCCCCTAAGCCGCAACCAAGCCCGTCAAGTGCTCCTGCAATAACGATCATATTGCGATCGTTGCGCGCCTCAACGTTGTGCATGGGCGATCGCTTGCGACCAAGGATCCGAGGACCAAACGGCTGCCTTGATCCGCAACTTGGGCAGGCAGCAGCGTTCCCAAAGACCGAGTTGTCCGCAGTCGTAGCAATCGATCAGTTTCTTGAGCTGTCTCATGCCAGGGCGGTGTTACTCTGCCGCCCCTCTTTTAAAGCGATTGCGGATGGCGATCATAAAATTGACTATATATAATTTATTTAATGTGATTTAATATTGGGGCCTTAATTGTAATAGTGCCCGTGCCTGAGCTTGGCCTAGAACGCTGGGCATCTCCTCAGCCACGCATCTTGGGGTAATCTGCAGGGACCCGGGTGGCATGGATCGAGATCACCTTGACGTGATGTCCATTGATGAGTTGTGGGCGCTGCACACCGACGTGGGGCGCGTCCTAGCTGTCAGGCTGATCGCAGCAAAGCGCGAACTTGAAGAGCGGCTTAGTCAGCTCGGCAGGAGCGCAGACTGGAAGGAACCGGGGAAAAAGCACTAAGGCGCACGACAGAGCCTCCGGCGCGAGTGTTATAATTCGTGATTAATTTGAATTAACTTTATTTATTTTTTTTGCTTGCTGTGTGATTTAATTGTTGCCTCGCTATGCAAAAAGCGCGGCGCGGCCTTCCTACTCCATTTCCCATGCGCCCGCTCGGAAGGTCCGGCCATGACTGGTCTCCATCATTTCCAGAATTCCCCAGCGTCAATGCGATCGGCAGCTCCGTTCGAATGGGCCAACTTGCCCGAGGCGGGCAATCGCGGCGGTCGAGCGGATGCCGCTGCCGCTGTTCTTCGGCACCGCTTCGAAGCGCTCGCTGCTCAGATTGCCGAATTGGAAGCACTACGCGAACGCGTCCTTGAGGCTGAGCAGAAGATCGCCTTTTGAGTTGAACAACGCAGCTACCTCCGCTCACGTCGGCCGTCCGCGCCAGATGAAGCGCCTGCCACAGCGCGGCAGCACCAATTGCTCGTGCCATGAACGACGATCAGCGCACATAAGCAGGTGGGCACCGTCACTTCTGCGCCAGCTTAATCGTTGCCACGGGCCACTTTCCGGGATGGCCAGCAATGGAAAGACGCAAGCCGTGCGCTTCGTCCAAGTACAATTCCTCGACAGTCCCTGCTGTACCGTCCGTGAGCACCACCGCCTTGCCGATCAATTCTGTCTCGGCTTCGTGATATTCGCGTAGAATAGCAGAGGCGTGAGCTTCAGCCCGGGGCATCTGCCGCATCTCGTCCTGGCTATGCGAGCAAAACCGCTGAGACTGAGCTGCGTTCCTTTCGCCTATCGGAGTAGAAAGGGTCGGCGAGACGAAGATCATAACTCCCGATCCATCGCAGCATGGCTGCGGTTCTTCACCTTGATCCAGTGCTTCTGCCGACCGCCTCGGTACGGCCGACGCGCTGTGCAGAGCGTTGAAGTCGCTGATGCCGTCGACGCCGAGGATCACGGCCTCGCCATCGATCACAAAGCGCTTCTGCCGGTTTTTCAGCGCGGCCTCAGCAATCCAGAGATAGCGCTTCGTCCAGTCGGTGCCGTTGCGAGAGAGGAGGCGCACGCGCTCATCCCGACACAATGTCGATTAACTTGGATTATTGTTTAAATTTTAAACTGCAGATAAACTGACATTTAATTGGCGGGGACTGCTCGGGGGAGCGCAACCTGAGAGAGGGGAGATCCATGAAGCTCACCTTTAGCGTTCTTTCCGCAGCGGCATTTGCGTTGGCTCTTGCGATGACGACCGTGCCACCTGCCTCGGCTTGCAACGGCAATGGGAATTGTCCCAACGCGCCCGGCCAGAATAAGCCTGGTCATGTCAGTGGAGCCCCCGGACCGATCGCAGGTGCCGGCCTTCCTATTCTCGCGATTGGATACGGCGTGTACTGGCTGGTAAAACGGCGGCGGACCCGCTAGGTCCCCGCGATCGCTCTCACCGATGCAGCTGACTAGCAGCGAGAACTCCAAGCAACCCCCAAGCGGCCCCGGCCTTTCTCGACGCCCAAAAGCCCCACGGCCGGGGCCGTTCCACTCGGGCTTGATGCAGAGCAATCGGAAATTAGTTTAAAAGGATCTCATAGCGACGTTTGAGCCGGTCGCTTGTGGTCTTTGCTGCGTATTGAATGCGTGCAAGGTCGCAGCCTTCCTGCGCGACAACATGCAGCTTCCACTCTGAGGTGCCGGGTCGGTGATCGGGCCCGAACTCAACTTCGATGGACACGATCTTCTCTGTGCCTGGAAAACTTCGGATCTCCTGCAGCGCAATTCGCTCGAGCTCGTCCTTCGACACCGGTGATCTCGGCACCGTTCGCTCCTAAGGGTGGAGGCGGCTGCTTGAAGCCGCGCTCAGCTCAATGCAGTCAGTGACCTCGACGTTCCTCCTCAAGATGAGAAGGCGCATTGCGAATCGCTGCAAGCTCGCGCCGATCTTATGATCAGCGCAATTGCTGCAGAGCTTCCGGAGTCAGCTCGTATCGACTCCCCACCTTTTTCAACCAGCGTGCTTTAAGCATTTGCAGTGTAGAACCCGCACAGTGGACGGTTGCCTCCTGGATGAAATAGCCGGCCATCGCGTTCGATCAGATAGCCGTACAGCTATGCGCTCCGCAGCGGCCTACCGCGACTGGTCTACAACCCCAATGAAAAGTCGTGTCGGTTCAGTCAGAACCAGCTCAGTAGTTTCCTGAATTTTCCTTAGCGGAACAAAGGTCTGCTTGCGCCTGGGAGACTGGGGGGCGGAGGTTCAAATCCTCTCGCTCCGACCATTTTTCTCAACATCTGTCGGGTGGATTGACCGTCGGTGGGAACCTGCTCCCGCCGGCGGCGGATGCGCGCTCACCAGCCCCATGCACAGTAGCGATGTCATTTGGGTAATAACATTTTTCCGAAGCGATTTGACGCGTCGGGCAAAACAGGAGCACGCAGTAGCGTCGGAGTTCTTTTAATTGCAGGCAATTTCGCTTCGGCGCCGGTTGTGTGTTCACAACACCTCGGCACGAATCTGAGCCACGCCACGATCCGTAATCCCCAAGCTGCGCGCAGCAGCCAGCGAAAGGTCGAGGACACGACTGCGGACGAACGGACCGCGGTCATTGACTGTGACGATGACGCTTCGGCTGCCGTGAGTGACGCGCAACTTGGTGCCGAAAGGCAGGCGGCGGTGCGCCGCTGTTAGCCGATTACGATCAAACGATGAACCGCTCGCTGTCTTGCCTTTGAAATAAGAATAGTAGGAGGCTTTGCCGGAAAAGACTCGATTAGAAGATTGGGCTCCTAAACGATCTTTCGAGGGCTCTTCCGGAGTCAGAGGTTGCGCTTGCTGTGGGGTCGAAGGTGGCGTTTGCGTTTCGTCCTTCTTTGTCTGGTCAAGCCCTTCAGGGGCTGGCTCCGCCTGAGCTTTTGGAATGATGAACCACCTATCATCGAAGGTTTGCGCGACAGCAGGAGTCGAGTAGATCGCCATCCAAGCTGGGATTGTTGCAATCGCGATCATTCTACAAAGAACTTGCATGATCGGCCTCACGCATGAAACTGACGGACAATGCAACTCATCGGCCTGTGTTCCTGCACACGCATTCTCGTGCAGACAAAGGTGAATGCATACCGATCGTTATATGCGTAGTTCCGAGAGTGCTTAGGCGCAGCGCAGCAAGCAATTGTCTCGCTGCGGCGCATCACGGCCGTAGATCTGCAACCCGAGGCACGAGATTGCCGCGTCCAGCAGCCGCTGCTTGGCTTTTTACTCCAACAGTGTAGTCCTTCGATCTCGAAACTGCTCGAGCTTCGCAATTTGCGTTAGCTGCCAGAACTCTCAGTCGGGCAAGGTCGAGATCAATAACCTTCTGGGACTTGTCGACGCTCTAGCAATGAGCGCTTGCAATATCGACTGCTAAGCGGTTGGTCGCAAATATCCCACCACCATCCGCGTCGTCTCGTCCACCAGCGTCCGCACCATTTTCTCCGACAGCATCTCGGCCTGGTTCAGCACGGTGTTGTGCGCGACCGCTTCGATCGCGCTGACGCAGATGAACGTCGCTAGGGCCGGGTCGATCTTGCGCATCTCCTTGCGGCGGCTTTCGAGATAGGCGCGCACGAGAGCGTGGACCTCGCGGTTGAAGGCTTCGACGTCTTTGAGCTGGCCGGTGCGCGGGATCTGCTCGGCGAGGACGCGGTGCAGTTTCGGGTCGATGCGGTGGGCTTCGATCGCGACGGTGACGAGCTTGCGCACGGCATTTTCGATCGGCAGGTCGGCGACTTCGGACAATGCGGCGCGGACGAGGCCCATGATCTCCTCGTTGTGACGGTCGATCACGGCGGCGACGAGCGCCTCCTTGCTCGGAAAATACTGATAGAGCGAACCGACGCTGACGCCGGCGACCTCGGCGATGCGGTTCGTGCTCGCCTTCTCAAAGCCTTCGCGGACCAGAATGCGAGCGGTTGCCTCGACAAGTGCGTCGACGGTGGCGCGGGATCGCGCTTGCGAGGCGTTTTTCCGGGGTTTTGTCGGCGGTTTGCGCGCCATGGTGTCGAATCCGAATGCGAGTAGGAAAAGCGAGCGAATGCTCGCATTATAGCCGCAAGTGGCGGCGGGTCGGCAAGAGTCTTTGTCGCCCTGAGAGATCAAGCCAGGCGGAGAGAAGTGGCCATGAGCGTCGCAAAGATGTTGTCGTCCCTGCAGTTTTGCCCTGACTTCGGTGCCTTGCGCCGCGGCGATCCCGCACCGAGCTTGCAGAGCCGTTGCTTCAATGCGTTGCTGCGTCAGCTTCCGTTCAAGGAGCAGCTCGCCTCAGCCGAAGCCGTGCAGGCGCATGTTCAGAAGCTCGCATTACAGCCGGCCTCGTATGAGCCGACGGGACTGGGCCGCGGCGTCGAGGTGACGTTGACCAAGATGGGCGGCTGGCCCGTGTATTACACCGTGCCGTCGTCGGGCCATGAGGGCTGCAATCACGTCATGTTCCTGCATGGCGGTGGCTTCATCAACGAGATCGTGCCGGCGCATTGGCGCTTTGTCGGGCAGATGACGCGGAAGGCGCGCGTCGTTTGCGTCGTGCCGATCTATCCGCTGGCGCCGCGCGCGACCGCGAAGGAGATCGTGCCGGCGACGGCCGAGCTGTTGCGCATGCTGCTGGAAGACGCGGGGTCCGCAAAGGTCACGGTGGTCGGCAATTCCGCCGGCGCGGGTCTTGCGCTCGCCGCCTGCCAGTGGCTGCGCGATCGCGGGCACCGGCAGCCGGCTCGCCTGGTGCTGATCTCGCCTGCGGCGGATGCCTCGGTCAGCCGTCCGGAGCAGGTCGCGCTTGCCGCCCGCGATCCCATTCAGGACATTCCGGGGATCGTCGAGGCGGGACGGCTCTATGCCGGCGAGCTCGATGTCGGTCATCCCTTCGTCAGCCCGCTCAACGGCGCGTTCCGCGCGCTCGCGCCGATGACGATCTTTTCGGGCACGCGCGACCTTCTGTATCCCGACAGTGTCGATCTTGTGGAGCGGGCGAGAGCGGTGGGTGTGGCGGTCGAGCTGCACCTGCTCCGTGACCAACCGCACAATTATGCGCTGATGCCGACGCCGGAGGGGCGACGTGCGCGTGCGCTCATTTTGCGCACAGTGGCTTAAAGGAAGGGCGTGACCATTGTCACAGAGCGCGGCGGCTCAATGAGGGTGGCGCTATCGAGCCCATGCGGAGGGAGAATGGGCGCGCCTCCGGGGCGTTTCCTCGACGTCGTAATTCTACGGGCCTACGCGTGGCCCTTGATCTCGTAGTGGCCCGGCACGCATTTGTAGCGCTCGAGGCGCCAATTGGCGTGATAGATCGGATGCTCGCCCATCCATTTCGCCAAGGGGGCCTGCGCGCCGATCGCGCATTGCATCATCGACATCTCGGGCGTCATGTTGCTGTCGGTCACGATTTCCTCGACGCAACTGCCTGAGCTGACTGCGCTTAGCCGGCAAAGCACGGCAACGACGGTCACGAACATTCCTGTCACCTCATCGGTTTTTTCTGACCACGAAGAGGATGCAAGCGGAGTGCCAGAGCCTGTGACACGCACACAACACGCTGGCCTGGCCGAATCGCCCCAGCGTCCACGCCAATTTGGCGATTCGGACTGTAAAAAAATTCCCCCTAACCCGAAGCCGGACAAATACGGGAACGGGGCAGTCATCCCCCGATTGTGGGACCAGCGCCACGCGGCAGCCTTTCGCGAGGCGCGCCCGACGCGCTGAGCCAGCCGCGCGTCGACGCGGCGGAATAGTCCGTCCGCCGAAATAACTGATGTCGGACCTGGCTGGACGCCGCTTTTACCTGCGGATGCGGCGCTGCTACAGTTTTGCGCGCGTTGCGGTGAGCGACGCTGTGACGAAGAAACATACCGACAAGGGGAGGGACCGAAGTCCCATGAAGGATTTTGCAGGAAAGATCGCGGTCATCACCGGCGGCGGCACGGGAATGGGGCGCGAGCTGGCGCGGCAGCTCGTGGCCGAAGGCTGCAACGTCGCGATGTGCGACGTCTCGGAAGCGGCGATGGCCGAGACCAAGCGGCTCTGCGAGGTCGAGAAGCTGCCCCAGGGCCTGCGCGTCACGACGCATGTCGCCGACGTCGCGATCGAGGATCATCTGAGGCGCTTTCGCGACGAGCTCGCCGAGCAGCAGAAGACGGACAAGATCCATCTGTTGTTCAACAATGCCGGCATCGGCGGCGGCGGCAGCTTGTTCACCAACACGCGCGAGCAGTGGGAGCGCACCTTCAACATCTGCTGGGGCGGCGTCTATCTCGGTGTGCGCACCTTCCTGCCGATGCTGGTCGCCGCGGACGAGGCCCACATCGTCAACACCGCGAGCGTCAACGGCTTCTGGGCCTCGATCGGCATGAACCAGGCGCACACCGCCTACAGTTCGGCCAAGTTCGCGGTGAAGGGATTTACCGAAGCGCTGATCAACGACCTCCGCCTGCACGCGCCACACGTCAAATGCTCGGTGGTGATGCCCGGTCACATCGGCACCTCGATCGTCTCCAATTCGCGCAAGGTGCAGAGCAGTGACGGCTCGGACCGACTCAACGCCGACGAGGTCGCGCTGACCCGCAAGCGCATGGTCGCGGCCGGCGTGCCGGATGCCGACAAGATGTCGGACGATGACATCCAGGCGGCGTTTGCCGAGCGCGCCCGCAGCTTCCTGGAGGATGCGCCGACGACGGCGGCAGAGGCCGCGAAGATCATTCTCGATGGGGTCAAGGCGGAGCGTTGGCGCATTCTCGTCGGCGAGGACGCCAAGCGCCTCGACGAGCGCGTGCGCGCCACGCCGGAGCAGGCCTACGACCGCGCCTTCTACGAAAGTTTTACGCAGGAGGTCGGCTGGCGGCTTGGCTGACCGCCCAAGAGGCGCGCGAATGTAGGTATGATAATCGTCATGGCAAGAGGTGCGCCGGTGATAATGCGTGCCACCTCTTGCCAGTTTTCTTGCCAATGTTCAGCGCCTTATGCCGAATTCGAATGTCACGCATGCGACGCGTCCGTGCGTTCAAGCGATGGTGATCTTGAATGGGTCTCATTTGACGCACGCCAGCTTGGTTGGCCAACCAAAATAGTCTAGTCAATCAGGGGTAACGCGACGATAGAGCGTAGCTCCCGATGATACCCGCATGCCTCTCCGACGACTGGACCCTTTGCCCGGAGAGAGAGGACATCTCCGCTGAATTCACGCGGCTGCTCACCGCGGCCCAGGAGGGCGGTGCCACGATCGCCGAATGCCTGATGATTGCGCGGCAGCTGAAGCGGGGCAACGATCAATCCTGGCATCGCGAGTGGAAGAAGCTGGCGCAGGCCAACCGGCAGCGTGCCGAAGCCGCCTTCGCGGAAGGCCATTTGGCGACGGCACAGCGCAACTGGCTGCGTGCGACGAACTACTATGGTGCAGCGGCGATGCCGCTCGACCCGGCCGACGAGCGCCGCTGGGTCGCAGTGCTCGCGATGCAGGAGTGCGCCCGCCGCTATTTGTCGGCGCGCGGCCCGGCGGGCGAGGTCGTGACCATCCCCTGGATCGACGGACATGCGCTGCAGGGCTACTTCCTGCCTGCGTCGTCGGGAAGGGGGCGGGCGCCGACCGTGATCTGCATTGGCGAGCCCGGCCACCGCAAGGAGGAGTTTCTGTTCAAGCTCGCGCCGCATGCGCGCGAGCGCGGATTCTCGATGCTGGCACTGGACCTCTTCGGCGACCAGCGCGACGATTTTCTCGACGAGCTGCTGCGACGCCGGGATCTCGAGAGCTCGATTCCCTGCGTCATGGACTATCTGGAGATGCGCAGCGACGTCGATTTCGGGCGCGTCGCGATCGTTGCGGACGGCTGGGGCTCTTCCTTCGTCGCGCGCGCGGTATTGCAGGAGCCACGGCTTGCCGCCGCCGTCTGCGACGGCGGGCTGTGGGATCTGCACGAGCGGGCTTTCTTCGCCAGCCGATTCGCCATGAGCGACGTCAGCATCGTGCCGGTGCCGCATGCCCCGCTGATGGCTTCCAGCGCCGACTGCCCGGTGCTGATCACGCTCGGCGAGGACGGCTGGCTCAAGGCCGATCGGGCCCGTCAGCTCGTCCAGAAATCTCGGCTCGGAAGCTCGGACGTGATGCTGAAGGTGTTCACTGCGGCGGAGACCGGCGCGGCGCAGGCGCATGCGGACAATCCGAGCCTTGCCAACGAATATATCTTCGACTGGCTCGAATCGCGGCTCGGCGCGGCCGGGCGGATCTGATCTAAAGCACGCGTCAGAAATCGAGGGTGAGGCGGACGCAGGCCTTCTCGAGGCGGGACTTCAGCATTGCGAGCTTGGCGGTGAATTCGGTGAGCTCGTGCTCGTCGAACTCCTGGAAGACGAATTCCTTGATGGTCTTGTACTGCTCGTTGAGGCTCGCCAGGTGCTTCTGCGTCTTCTCGGTCAGGGACAGTCGCACCACCCGAGCGTCGGTCGGCGAGGGGCGACGGCGCAACAGGCCCTTCTTCTCGAGCAGCTTGGACTGGGTGGTGACGAACGAGGGATCGACGTGGAGGAGCTTGGAGACGACGTTGACCGGGATGCCGTCGTCCTTGTCGAGGTCGGAGATGGCCATCAGGATCAGCCATTGCGGGCCGCTGATGCCGAGCGTCCTCGCCCAGAACTGACGCAGCTCGTCCAGATACATGTTGATCGACGATATCTCCCAGGTGAAGCGCCTGATGATATCCAGATTTCCGATGGAGCGCAGGCGCGCACCCTCTTTCCTCGTTGCGGACACAGCGTCACTCCCGTGAACTGATTCTTCAGGCCGGTGTTCATGGAGGGCCATAGTCCACGCAAGCCTGCCCTGACGCAAGTGCAGAGCAGGGTAATTTCGTCACTAAAACTACAAAGATGATCAGCTCAGCAGATTTGGCTCACCCTGGTGTTGCGCGCGGGGCACAGGTTTAGTGAAACAATAAAGCTGACTAAATAAACTATTTTGATTAGCGGAACAGCGTAGGCATATTGGCTGGCGACGGTGGGGGGTACTCGATCGTCCCGTTGCAGGTGGTTCGCTCACGTCCCTCGCGTTGCAAGCGGGTGCGTCCGAAAGCGCGAAGCGGCCGAGCGGATTGAAGAGGCGGGGACCTGGGGGGCCTCACGGTCCAGTCTCCGTAAAATGAGCAACTTGGAGGTTTTAAATGAAAGTAGTGAAGAGCCTTTTGCTCGGCACTGCGGCGGGTCTGATCGCCGTAGGTGGAGCCCAGGCGGCTGATCTTCCGGTCAAGGCCAAGGCGGTTGAATACGTGAAGATCTGTTCGCTCTATGGTGCGGGTTTCTACTACATCCCGGGCAGCGACACCTGCATCAAGCTGGGCGGCTATCTGCGTGCTGAAGTCGCGCTCAACGCGGGCGGTAACTACAGCGCCCAGTACAACGGCGTCTTCGCGGCGAACAACCGCCTGACGAACTACTACTCGATGCGCGCTCGTGAGGATCTCAACATCGATACGCGCACCGCGACCGAGTACGGCGTGGTCCGCACCTATTTCGACGCGGTCTTCACCTGGACGACCGGCAGCTATGTCGGCACCGGCTCTGCCACAGGTGCGACCGGCTACAGTGCCACGACGGCTGGCTCGTCCACCATCAACCCGACGGACGGCGGCATCTCGGGCGGATCGCTCGGCGTCTACTACGCCTTCATCCAGTTCGCCGGCTTCACCATGGGTAAGTCCGTGTCGCAGTTCGACGCGCCCTGGGTCAACTATCCCGGCAACAACTTCGACCAGCTGGTCGGCGGCAGCGGCTCGACCAATGGCGTCGCCCAGTTCACCTACACGGCTGATTTCGGCCAAGGCGTGACGGCGACGATCTCGGCGCAGGACCAGACTCAGTTCTTCACGACCAACATCTGGAACACGGCCGGCATGAGCACCACCGGCGTCCTCGGCGGCGCCTACGGATCGAACGACATCGGTGGCACCCGGTCGCCCGACATCGTCGGCGTCGTCCGTGTCGACCAGGCCTGGGGCCTGTTCCAGGCGTCGGTCGCCGCGCACGACAATCACGTCGGCTACTACGGCGCCACTGAAGTCACCGGTCATCCGGAAGACAAGTGGGGCTGGGCCGTCCAGCTCGCTCTGTCGATCAAGAACATTCCGACCGGCGCAGGCGACGTGATCAACGTGTCGGGCGTCTACACCGAAGGCGCGAGCCGCTACAACTTCCAGTCGCTGGCTGCGACCAGCTACTCGATGTTCGGCAGCTCGAATGCGGCGTATCAGAGCATCGGCTTCGCCGGCGTGTCTGACGCGGTGTTCGGCCCCGGCGGCAACCTCGAGCTGACCAAGACCTACGGCTTCCGTGGTGCCTACACCCACAACTGGAGCCCGTACTGGAACACGGCGCTCTACGGCGCGTGGGCTGCGGTCAACTACAGCGGCACGGCGAAGGGCCTGATCTGCGGCAGCGCCGCGTTCGCGACCCTGACCGGCACCTGCAACCCGGACTTCAACATCGGCCAGGTCGGCGTCATCACCCGCTGGACGCCGGTGAAGAACCTGACCTTCTCGGCCGACTTCACCTACAGCCATCTCGACCAGAAGTATTCGGGCGCGATCACGACCGGAGCACTGACGAGCGTCGCCAAGCCCGCGGCAACGTATGAGCTGAAGGACCAGGACACCTACAGCCTGCTGCTGCGCGCCCAGCGCAACTGGTAAGCGCGGTCTTCGGACATGAAGCAGCCCCCGGCGGGAAACCGCCGGGGCTTTTGTTACGATGAGAGGTTCGGAAATCCGCCAGCTTTCCACGCAGCCAATGAAGGCAAGCCATGCGATTCGATCGCCCTCAGACTTATTTACTTACTTGAGTTACTAAGCTATATAACTCTCAGCCGATTACGAAAGTTGCGGCTCTTAGCTTCACGCTAGGCCTCCAAGAACCTCCGGTGATGCCCCGCCGGAGGTTTTTCGTTTTCTAGAGCATGATTGAGATGAGGCTTGATCGCTGCAACACCGGAGGTGCACTCCCTCTCCCGCTTGCGGGAGAGGGTTGGGGAGAGGGTGTTTCCGCAATGGGACAATCCCCAAGAGGAGACAGCCCTCACCCGGCGCTTCGCGCCGACCTCTCCCGCAAGCGTGAGAGGTGACCGAGCCGCGGCTACACACATTTCATGCTCAAGAGATCCCGCGGCTTCAGCCGCGCATGGCGCGGCTGCGCGAGTTCGGCCGGTAGGCGAGGCGGCTGTGGCCGGCGCAGTAGGACTGGCCGTCGGGTGCAGCATTGCCGCAGAAGCAGAAATCGTCTTCACCCGGCGTCGAGATCGGCCAGCGGCACCGGTTCTCGGAAAGCTCCAGCAGCGAGCAGCGGTTGGCCTCATCGATCGGCCCTGTGATCACAGGCGCGTCGGTCTCGCCGTAGATCGTGGCGAGCATCTCATATTGCAGCCGCGGCACGGCCCTCGGCGCGCGCGCCGGCGCAAAGCCCCTGTCGTGAACCTTGCGCTCGTCGGCCGTCCGGCCCCGCGTCAGATTCAATCGGGACAGCTTGCCGATCACGGCGTTGCGGCTGACGCCGATGTCGGCGGCGATCTCGCGGCAGGAGAGGCCGGCCTCGAAATGCCGCTTCAAGAGTTCAATGCGTTCGTCGGTCCAAGTCTGTGAAGCAGTCTGTGAAGCAGTCGGGGAAACAGCAGGCATGTGTAACGGTCCCAGGTTGCGAGATGTCGGCCATCCGCCTCTCGAGATCGGTCCGCCTCACGTCCGGCGCGCGCTCACGTCCTGCCATTGTCGCGGATCGACAAAAGCCCGTCCTTGATGGCGAGACGGATGCCTTCCTCGATCAAGGTACGTGCGACGCCGGGGACGCTGGTGCCGTGGGTGCCCTGTCTCACCAGTTTCTCCAGATAGGTGATGGTCGAGAGCGCCAAGGTTACGGGAATACGGTCAGTCTCGGCTTTTTCGGTGGCCATGGCCCGAACGCTAGCCTCTTACTCGGGTACATAAAAGTAACGATTAAGACTCTATTTAGGTTCAGGGGTGGAAGTCAAATCCGGGCCGTGCCGGTGCATCAGCCCATTGGAATCACTGGAGAAGTTCGGGCATGGCGCGGCACGCCGCCCGAAAGCCGGGCAGCGGCGTGGCGTCACCACATCAGGAAAGGCGGGGCCGGCTCAGCCGTGCACGATCGCCTTTTCGATCATGCAATGGATGCCCTTGGCGCCATTGACGGTCTGGGTCACCCTGAGATCGGCGGCTAGGCTGCACAGCGTATAGGCGTCCTCGCGCGACAAGTTTCGCGTCTCGCCGAGCAGCGCGATCATGTCGCGCAGCGCGCGCACCACGCACTGGTCGAGGTCGGGGTCCATCGCCATGGTCATGTAGTGTGTCGCCGTCTCGGCGCGGGGATAGTCGAACTTGAGGTCCTTGCGCAGTGTCAGGCGGAATCGGCCCCGGAGTGCGGTCTCGATCGCGGTGACGCAGACCTCGCCGTCGCCTTGCACGCCGTGGCCGTCGCCACAGGAGAACAGCGCGCCCGGCACGAACACCGGCAAATAGAGCGTCGCACCGGCGCCGAGCTCCTTGTTGTCGAGATTGCCGCCCATCGCGCGTGGGATCAGCGAGGAGATGCGGCCCCAGCTAGGTGGCGGCGACACGCCCATCACGCCGAAGAACGGTTTGAGCGGCAGGTCCAGGCCCCATGGCATGCGGCCGACCATTCGCGAGCGGTCGAGCGGGATGTTCAGAATGCGCGTCTCGTGGAAATCGTCGGGCAGGGTGCCGGACAGCGGCTTGATCATGTTCCAGCCCCAATCCTGCCGGAGCTGGACGTCGAGGATCTCGACCGCGAGCACGTCGCCGGGCTCGGCGCCTTCGACCGCGATGGGGCCGGTGAGGATGTGGCCGGGCAGCATGCGCTCGTTCCTGGCATGAACCTCGAACATCTCCGGCGGAATGTGAAACTTGTTGCGGTCGGGCAGCATGTCCGGACCGCCGCTGATGGTGTCGACTGTCACCTCATCGCCGCTGGCAATGGTGAGGACCGGTTTGAGCGCGGCTTCGAAGAAGCCCCAATGACAGGTTTCGGGGCTGGAATGCAGGTGATGATGGGTCATTTGCCGCGTCCGGTTGGTTTCATCGGCCGCGGGCTTGACCCGACGATCGATCCTCTTTCAAGAAGATTTCTGAAGAAGGCCGGGCCGGTCAAGCCCGCGCATGACAGGCACGATCATTTCAGCGAGGCTCCCCTGTTTTTCGCTCTTTCCAAGACCCTCGGCGTCGCGCTGCTGCCGATCAATCTCCTGGCCGAGCTCGGAATCCTGTCTGTTGTGCTGATGGCGACGCGCTTTGCCGCGCTCGGCCGCAAGCTTGCCGTGACGACGCTGGTTCTGCTGGCTCTGGCGGCGTTCTCGCCGCTCGGCAATCTCCTGATCTATCCGCTGGAGTCGCGCTTTGCGCCCTGGGATCCGTCGCGCGGTGCGCCCGATGGCATCATCGTGCTCGGCGGCTCGGTCGACACCGATCTGTCGGCGGCGCATCGGACGCCAGTCGTCGCGCACGCGGCCGATCGTCTATTTGCGCCGGCCGAGCTTGCCCGCCGCTATCCCAATGCGCGCATCGTCTTCACCGGGGGCACGTCGAACCTGGTCTCGACCAACGCGAGGGAAGCTGATTATTCCGCGCCGGTCCTGGAGAATGCCGGCATTGCGAAGGAGCGCCTGATCCTAGAGCGGGACTCCCGCAACACCTGGGAGAATGCCATCTTCACCAAGCAATTGGTGTCACCGAAGCCGGGCGAACGCTGGCTCCTGGTGACGTCGGCCTTTCACATGCCGCGCTCGATGGGAATCTTCCGCAAGGCCGGATTTGACGTCGAAGCCTATCCGGTGGACTGGCGAATGGGCGGGCGTGACGATCTCTTCTCCTTCACCAATATGGGTGCGGACGGCCTTGGCCGAACTGACGTCGCCGTGCGCGAGTGGATCGGCCTCGTGGCCTACCGCCTGATGGGCAGGACCGGCGAGTTGCTTCCGGGGCCCGCCAAGGACTAGAACGAGAGCCGTAGAACAAGAACAGACGGCGCGCGATCGCCGGCTCGGAGGACGCCATGCAACAGCAGAGTGCGGACAGGATCGATCTTGCCGGCCTCGTCGCCGATCTCAACAGCCTGCTGCGGCTGAAGACGACGGTGATCGGCATGAAACTGTTCGCGCGTGCCCCGGACATGGAGGCGATCCCAAAAATCCGGCGGCCGAACGCGATCCACACCACCGACCAGATCGTCAGTATGGCCGCGCGTCTGGGATGGACCGTCGGCATCACGGCCGACGATCTCGTGGGTGCGCAATGCCGCGCGGTGATCGGCCTTGCGCCGCAGGATGAAAAATGGCTCGCCGGCGAAAATTACGTCGGCGTGTGGCACGGCACGGCGGAAGATGCGCGCAAGCGCCAGGAGGCGCTGGACGTGGTGCCGTTCGGGCAGTATCAGGCGCTCGCCGTCAGTCCGCTGGCGAGCGGCCGGCTCGATCCGCCCGACATCTGCCTCGTCTATGCGACGCCCGGGCAGATGATCATCCTGATCAACGGGCTGCAATATACCGGCTACAAGAAGTTCGAATGGGGCGTGGTCGGGGAGACCGCCTGCGCGGATTCCTGGGGGCGGGCGCTCAAGTCCGGCGAGCCCAGCCTGTCCTTGCCATGCTATGCCGAACGGCGCTATGGCGGCGTGCCGGACGAGGAGATGCTGATGGCCTTGAAGCCCTCGCATCTTGCGAAGGCGATTGAGGGCATGAAGGCGCTGGCTAAGAACGGCCTGCGCTATCCGATCCCGCCCTATGGCATTCAAAGCGACGTCCGCGCCGGCATGGGCGTGAGCTACGCGAAAAAGTAAAGGCCGATCATGAGCTCTGCGAAATTCGACATCGTCGTCTATGGCGCGACCGGTTTCACCGGCCAGCTCGTCGCCGAATATCTGGCGGCGCATTACAAGGATGACAAGGCGCTGAAATGGGCGATGGCGGGCCGCAGCCTAGACAAGCTGAAGTCCGTGCGCGAGGCGATCGGCGCGCCCGCGGATACGCCGCTGATCGTGGCGGATGCGGCCGATCCTGCATCGCTGAAGGCGATGGTGGCGCAGACCAAGTCGGTGATCACGACGGTCGGTCCGTACCAATTCTATGGCGAGGGCTTGCTCGCGGCCTGCGTCGCCGGCGGCACCGATTATTTCGATCTCTGCGGCGAGCCGGTCTGGATGCGGCAGATGATCGACAAGTACGATGCGGCGGCCAAGGCGAGCGGCGCGCGCATCGTGTTTTCCTGCGGCTATGATTCCGTACCGTTCGAGCTTGGCACCTTCTTTGTGCAGGAAGAGGCCAAACGCGTGTTCGGCGCGCCGGCCGCGCGCGTGAAGGGCCGCGTGCGCGACATGCGGGGCACGCTGTCAGGCGGCACCGCGGCGAGTGCGAAAGCGACCTTCGATGCGGTTGCCAAGGACCTCAGTCTTGTCGCCATTCTCAACGATCATTTTGCGCTGACGCCGGGCTTCACCGGTCCGAAGCAGCCGAAGGGTAACAGGGCATCCTACGAGGAGGATCTGCAATCCTGGGCCGCGCCGTTCATGATGGCGCTGATCAACACCCGCAACGTCCATCGTTCCAACATGCTGATGGGCTTTCCCTACGGCAAGGACTTCGTCTACGACGAGATGGTTCTGACCGGTCCCGGCGAGAAGGGCGAGGCCAACGCCAAGCGCGTGATGGCGGCTAATGCGGAGAAGACCGGGCCGAACGCGCCGAAGCCGGGTGAGGGGCCATCGAAAGAGGAGCGCGAGAACGGTCTCTTCAATCTGCTCTATGTTGCCATCGCACCGGATGGCCGACAGGTGCGCGCCGGCGTCACCGGCGACCGCGATCCCGGCTACGGCTCGACCTCGAAGATGATTTCCGAATGTGCGATCTGCCTGCTGCGCGATGCGGCCGACGTTGCGCCCGGCTTCTGGACCCCGGGCGCAGCGATGCAGCACAAGCTGATCAAGCGGCTGCGTGACAATGCGGGGCTGACGTTCGAGGTGGAAGGGTGAGCGCGGGTGCGCATCACAATCACGGTGTCATCGTCCGGCTTGACCGGACGATCCAGTATTCCAGAGACGGTGTGATTGAATCGAGAGGCCGCGGCGTACTGGATGCCCCGCCTGCGCGGGGCATGACAACGTCCGCCGTCACACCGCCCGCGCGTCATAGGCGTACATGAAGTCCATGCCCTTGGCGCCCAGCGGTAGCAGCCATTTCAGCATCTGATTTCTGATCCACGCACCGGTCGCGCTGAACTCGCGCTTGCTGTTGCCGTTGCGGCGGGCCATGGCGACGATCTTTTCGGTGCGCGGGCGCCGCTCGGCCTCGAAGGCCTGGAAGGTGGCGCTGAGCTCCTGGCCCTCCTGCATCAGCCGCGCGAGCCGCATTGCGTCCTCGAGCGCCAGCGAGGCGCCCTGGCCGGCATGGGGGCTGGTCGCATGCGCGGCATCGCCGATCAATAGCGAGCGCTTGCGCGACCAGGTCGGCAAGGTCGCGACGTCGAGCGTGTCGGTGACGACGATGTTCTCGGCCGCTTCGATGATGTCGGGAATCGGATCGTGCCAGCCGCGGTGGAAGCCGCGCAGATGCTGCTTCAGCGTCGCTGGGTCGAGCGCGCGGAACATCGTGGCGTCCATGCCGTGCGCCGGCTGCGTGCTCCACCACATCACGCCGTCGTTCGGATCGGCACTGCAATAGCCGTAGCCGAAGAAGCCGCTTTGTCCGAACGTGGTCTCGACGTGACGGCCGATCGGCCTGCCGTCGAGCACCGCGTGCGGGACGAAGCCGCCGAAGCCGATCAGTCCGGTGTTGTACGGCTGCGGCCCGTCCGGCACCACCTGGCGGCGCGCCACCGAGTGTACGCCGTCGGCGCCGATCAGGAAGTCGCCCTCGGCCGTGGTGCCGTCGGCGAAGTAGGCGATGATCGGCTGGTCGCCGCGGTCCTCGATCTTGATCAGGCGCTTCTCGAAATAGAGCGAGACGCAGGCACACCAGGCCTTGTCGATCAGGATCTCGTTCAGCGTGGCGCGGGAGATGTTGACGGCCGGTTGGCCGAAGCGCCGCTCTAGGTCGCGGTTGATCGAGCCGAGCCGCTCACCGTTCTGCGAATAGAAGTCGAAGGCCTCCGCGACCGAGCCGCGGCTGATCAGTTCGTTCGCGAGGCCGATCTCGTCCATGACGTGCATGCCGTTCGGCGCGATCTGGAGGCCGCCGCCGATGCCTTTCGAATAGGGCCAAGCCTCATAGATCGCGGATTCGATGCCGGCGCGGCGCAGCAGGATGGCGGCCACGGGCCCGGCGATACCGGCGCCGATGATCAAGGCCTTGCGGGGACGGCTGGACATGGCTTGCTCCCGAGGTTTCCGTGGTGCTAGGAGAAATTACGGTTGCTAAATCTCTTAGCAACTAAGATATACATCGAGTAAGAGAAGAGGCCGACCTTGTCAAGGACGAAGGCGCGCACGGCGTTGTTGCAGGAGCTCGAGGCGGCGATGCGCAGGTCGTCCGCGCAGGGCGTGCTCTACGGCCAAACCGTTGCGAATGTTGCCGGAATTGCCAATTCCGACCTCGAATGCATGGACATCCTCTATCTCGAAGGCCGCGTCACCGCGGGCCGGCTCGCCGAGGTCACGGGCCTCACGACGGGCGCCATCACGGGCGTGGTCGACCGGCTCGAAAACGCAGGGCTGGTGCGCCGCGAGCGGGACGAGACCGATCGCCGGAAGGTTTTCATCGCGGTCGTGCCGGACGCGGCGATGAAGATCGGTCAGTTCTACGTGCCGATGCAGCAGGCGATGGAGAAAGTGTTCGGCGGCTATTCCGACGAGGAATTGCGCTTGCTGCTACGCTTCGCCAATGATGGCTACAGGGGCGTGCTCGCAGCCACAGAGGCGCTCAAGAGCCTGCTCGACACGCCGCCGGAAAAGCGGCCCGCTCTCAAGCTGAAGAAGCTTCGTCGCTAGCCGTCTTGTAGACCTGCGCGGCCGCGATCATGCCCCACATCGCGCCCAGCATCATCCAGAAGTGCCGCCAGTGGTCGGTGTCGATCACAAAACTTTCGCCGACAGTGCCGACGAAGGCTGAAAATATCGCGAGATAGGCGCGCTGCCAGGGCACACGGACGAAGATGTGGCGGAAGCCCATGATGAGGGTGGTGAAGACCAGCGCGGGATAGCACACGCCGGAGAGCCAGCCGCCGGACATGAAGGCGTTGAGGTAGGAGTTGTGGGTGTCCTCGGGGAAGTAGCGGTGGAATTGCAGGGGTCCGATGCCGAGCGGCAGGTCGAGCGCCATCTCCGCACCGAGGATGTGACGGCCGAACCGGCCGAAGCGGCCCTCGTCATAGCTCTGGTCGAAGCTGGCGCGCTGCTTGAACATTTCGGCAGTGGAGTCGAATGACAGCAGTGCTGCGATCAGCGCCAGCCCTAGCACCGCGGCGACGATCGCCATGACGATGATGCGCGAGCGCTGCGCGTTGGTGCGGCTGGTCAGCACCATCAGCGCCAGCATGAAGGCGGAGGTCAGCACCAGCCCGCCCCAGGCGGCTCGGGAGAAGGCGAGCAGGATCGCCAGCGACATGATGCCGAAGGCGATGACGTTGCGGAACGCCTTGCCGAGCTTGTCCGAGACCGCGCTCTGAAGCGCAAACAGCGCCGGCAGGATCAGGAAGGCGCCGAGCACGTTCGGATCCTTGAACGTGCCGCGTGCGCGTCCGTAGAGCGTGAGGAGGTCGTTGCCGCCGGGAACCAGGTGGAAGTAGCCGGCGACCGCCAATAGCGAGGCGACCATGGCGCCGACCACGAGCCCGCGGCGGAGCATGTCGAGCCGGGCCGCCGTATCCTCCGAGGTGACCATCGCGAAGAACACCACGGTCACCGCCATGTACCAGGAGGTCGCGATCCAGCTCACCACCTCGGACTGCTCGAACAGCGGGATCGCGCTGATCGTGTAACCGACATTGAGCAGGATCAGCAGTGCCAGCAGCGGCATCAGCACGAGCCTCAGTCGCAGGCCCGTGGCGAAGAAGGTGAGGGTCGCGAGCAGCGTCGCGATCTCGTAGGGGCTCGGCTCGATGAACACGATCGCGCCGGACGCGCCGACCAGCCACACCAGCGCGCGCTGCAGCGCCAGCACGCCGGGCGCAGCCGGCGCGGCTAATTTCACTTCACCGGCTGTCGCCGCATAGGCCATCACACGCTCATACGCTTACGCTACTGGTACGCCACAAATGCCGCTGTCATCGCCCGGCTTGACCGGGCGATCCAGTACTCCGCGGCGGCGAAGCTGATCCGCATCACCTCGGCATACTGGATGCCCCGGTCAAGTCGGGGCATGACCCCAACTCAATACGCGTTCTCGTTCTTGGTCAGCAGCGAGATCGGCGTCTTCAGGAGAATGTAGAGGTCGAACAGCACCGACCAGTTCTCGATGTAATAGAGGTCGAACTCGACGCGCTTCTGGATCTTCTCTTCATTGTCGATCTCGCCGCGCCAGCCGTTGATCTGGGCCCAGCCGGTGATGCCGGGCTTGACCCGGTGGCGGGCGAAATAGCCGTCGACGGCTTCGTCGAACAGGCGGCTCTGCAGCTTGCCCTGCACCGCATGCGGACGCGGGCCGACCAGGGAGAGATTGCCGGAGAATAACACGTTGAAGAGCTGCGGCAGCTCGTCGAGGCTGGTCTTGCGGATGAAGCGGCCGACGCGGGTGACGCGCGGATCGTTCTTGGTCACGACCTTCGAGGCGGTCGGATCGGCCTGATGGTGGTACATCGAGCGGAACTTGTAGACGTCGATCCGTTCGTTGTTGAAGCCGAAACGCTTCTGGCGGAACAGCACCGGGCCGGGGCTGTCGAGCTTCACCGCCAGCGCCACCAATCCCATCACCGGCAAGGCGGCGAGCAGCGCGAGGCTGCCGACGACGCGGTCGAACAGCCACTTCATCACCAGATCCCAGTCAGTGATCGGTGCCTCGAACACGTCCAGCGTCGGCACCTCGCCGAGATAGGAATAGGAGCGGGGACGGAAGCGCAGCTTGTTGGTGTGCGCGGAGAGGCGAATGTCGACCGGCAGCACCCAGAGCCTCTTCAGCATCTCCAGGATGCGCGTCTCCGCCGAGATCGGCAGTGCGAACAGCACGAGGTCGACGCGGGTGCGGCGGGCGAACTCGACAATGTCATCGATCTTGCCGAGCTTGCGCGCGCCGGCGCAGGTGTCGAGCGCGCGGCTGTCGTTGCGGTCGTCGAACACGCCGAGCACGTGGATGTCGGAATCCTCCTGCGCCTTCAGCGCCTCGACGAGCTGCTCGCCGTTCCTGTCGGAGCCGACGATGATGGTCCGGCGGTCGAGCCGACCTTCGCGCGCCCAGGCGCGCACCAGCGAGCGCAGGACGAGACGCTCGGCCATAAGGGCGGCGAGCCCGAGGAAGTAAAAGGCGGCAAGCCACAGCCGCGACACTTCGCTGCCGAACTTGGCGAAGAACGAGATGCCGATGAACAGCAGGAAGACGACCGACCAGGACGAGATCATCCGCGTCATCTGCCGGAGCTGCCCGCGGAACAACTGCACCTGATAGATGTCGGCGGCCTGGAAGCAAACCACGGCGGCGACCGCCACCGCGATGATCTCCGCAGGATAGACCCAGCTGAAGGCACCGGCGAGCGGCATGACATAGCCGACATAGAGCGCAATGCCGACGAGGCTGAGCAGCGCGAAGTCAGCCAGGCGGACGAAGCCGGCGATCACGATCGGCGAATAGGCGCGGGCGACCTTCTGATTGACGACCTCGAGCGCAGCGGGCGAGAGCCGGCGGCGGCGCTCCACAAAGGGTTGGGCAGCGGTCGTCGCCGCGGCGCTGGCCGCGGCATCGAGCATCGAGCGTGCGTTGAGCGGTTCCACGGGCGTCCACGTCCATTCCAAAGCCCCGCGGCACGGCCTTGCGCGCCCGGGCAAGCATCCCCTGGGCCTTCGATTATCGAACAAATCGGAAGATTTTCTAAAGCGGACTTAAGGATGGTTAATGATTGGCAAATGCGTCGCGATAGGCGGCGAGCACGCCGTCGACCATCGCGGCTTGCGAGAAATGCGCCGAGATGCGCGCGCGCAAGGCGGCCGCGCGCTGCGCCGTTGCTTGCGGATCGTCGAGTGCGGCCGCGATCGCCTCGGCCATGGCCTCGGAATTGCTCGGCGCGAACAGGGCCGGACTCTCCGGCCCGAAGATCTCGGGAATGCCGCCGATCCGGGACGCGATCATGGGAATGCCGGCCGCGCCCGCCTCGATCACAACATAGGGCATGGAATCGCCGCGCGAGGGGACGACCAGCAGTCGCCCCTTGGAGAAGCCGTAGCGCGCCTTGACGTGGCCGATGAAGCGGATGGCCTTGGAGAGGCCGAGCCTCTCGACCTGAGCCTTCAGCGCCGCGGTTTCCTCGCCATCGCCGCCGAGCGTCAGTGTGACCTTCTTGCCGCCCTCATGCAGGCGCGCCACGGCATCGACCAGCAGATCCGCGCCCTTGATGTGCCTGAACTCGCCGACATAGGCGAGGTCGGTGGCATCGTCGGCGATCACGACGGGCTCGAACTCTTCCGGCGTGACACCGTTGAAGACGCAATGCACCACACCCTTGGGCGTGCCGACGATGCGTTGATAGGTGTCGCGGGCAAAGGCGCTCTCGAACAGAAACAGGTCGGTCGCGTCCATCAGCGTGCGTTCGAGCCGCGCGTAGAACTCGCCCTTGAAGGTGTTGAGAGGATAGTGCAGCGAGCCGCCGTGCGGGGTGTAGATGCGGATGGTATCGTCCGAGCGCCGCCGCATGCGGATGAAGGCGCCGGCCTTGGCGCCGTGGCCGTGCATGACGTCAGGCTTGAGCGTCGCGATCAGGCGCCGCATGCGAAGCCACACCAGAACATCGCCAGGTGACGGTTCGCGGTGGATCGCCAGCCGGTGCACGCCGAGCTTCAGCCGCGGCGCGAGCTCGGCAAGCGCCTTGTCGGCGCGCTCGCCGCCGGTGAGGCTGTCGGCGAGGATGCCGACATGATGGCCGCGGTCGACCTGGCCATTGGCGACGTCGAGGATATGGCGGAAGATGCCGCCAACGGGTGCGCGCACGGCGTGCAGGATGCGAAGCGGCCGGTCGGGAGAGGGGGGCATGATCAAAACCAGCGCTCGACGGCGGCTACCGAACAATTCTCGCGAAATAATCGAGATGGATTAAGGGGCCTCGTGGTTAACAAACGGTGACGAGCGCGCGTGCGCCGGTCGCCGGACGTTGCGATTAACCCAGCGGCAACCTTAATGGAGTGTAATCGCTCCGGTTGAGATAGAGTCGCAGCGTTGCCCTGCGGGAGTGTTCGATGCGTTTAGCGTTCTGGCGTGCCGGCAAGGACAAGGCTGTGATCGAGCGGGCTGTCTCGAAGTCCAAAGCCGAAGCCGCGCCCAAGATCGAAGCAGGGCCTGCGCCCGTTGTCGTGAAGCAGGCGCAAATCCAATCCGGCGACATCGACCTGCACGCGCTCGGCGCGGCATTGACGCGCAAACGCGGCTGGATCGTCGTGCCGACGGTGCTGGTGCTCGTCGCATCCATCGCCGTCGTGAATCTCGTCACGCCGCGCTATAAGTCCGAAGCCCGCATCCTGATCGACGGCCGCGAGAACGTGTTCCTGCGCCCGAACAGCGATCGCACCGAGGAGCGGCAGGCGCTCGACGCCGAAGCCGTCACCAGCCAGGTGCAGCTCGTGCTGTCGCGCGATCTCGCGCGCGAGATCATCAAGAAGAACAAGCTCGCGGAGCGACCCGAATTCGATCCGGTGCTGCAAGGCATCTCGCCGCTGAAATCGCTGGCGGCGCTGGTCGGCATCGGCCGCGATCCGTTCTCGATGACGCCGGAAGAGCGCGTGCTGGATGCCTATTACGAGCGCCTCCAGGCTTACGCCGTCGATAAGTCGCGCGTGATCGTGGTCGAATTCCAGTCCGCCGATCCCGAACTCGCCGCGCGTGTCGCCAACTCCATCGCCGACGGCTATCTCGTGCTCCAGCAGGGTGTGCGCCAGGAGCAGGCCAAGAACGCCAGCCAGTGGCTCGCGGGCGAGATCGAGAATTTGCGTAAGAAGGTCTCCGACGCCGAGGCCAGGGTCGAGGATTTTCGTTCCAAGTCGAGCCTGTTCGTCGGCACCAACAACACCACGCTGTCGAACCAGCAGATGGGCGAGATCAATACCCAGCTCAACAACGCGCGCTCGATCAAGGCCGACGCAGAGTCCAAGGCGCGGCTGATCCGCGAAATGCTCCAGAGCGGAAAGCCGATCGAGGCATCCGAGGTGGTGAACTCCGAATTGATGCGGCGGCTGTCGGAGCAGCGGGTGACGCTGCGTGCGCAGCTCGCCGAGCAGTCGTCCACGCTGCTCGGCAATCACCCTCGGATCAAGGAGTTGAAGGCGCAGCTTGGCGATCTCGACAACCAGATCCGCGACGAAGCGGGCAAGATTTCGCGTTCGCTCGAAAACGACGCTCGAATCGCCAGCGGCCGGGTCGACGGGCTGACGACGAGTCTCGAGCAGCTCAAGAAGCAGGCGGCATCCACCAACGGCCAGGACGTGCAGCTCCGCGCGCTGGAGCGCGAAGCCAAGGCGCAGCGCGACCTCTTGGAAACCTATCTCGCCAAGTACCGCGAGGCCAACACCCGCGAGACCATCGATACCGCGCCGACGGATGGCCGCATCATTTCGCGCGCCATCGTCTCGAACACGCCGGCCTATCCGAAGAAGCTGCCGATCGTGCTGATCGCGACCATCGCGACGCTGCTGCTGTCGTCCGGTGTCGTCGTCACCGGCGAGCTGTTGCGCCAGACCGCACCGCGTGCGGTGGGTGCGATCCTGCCGTCGCGGGTGGCGGTGCGTCATGAGCCGGTGGTCGAGCCGATGGTCGATCCGGTCGTCGACGAGCCGGGGCCGCTTCAGCCAGCGATGACGGCTGAGGCCGACATCACCGAATTCACCGAGATCGAGCAGCTGGCCGAGCGCCTGCGCGCAGCGGGTGCGGCGGCGAAGAAGATCACGGTGCTCGGCACCGCAGCCGGCGCATCGATCACGCTGTCGGCGCTGACGCTCGCCCGGCATCTCGCGCGTGACGCTCGCGTCGTCGTGGTCGATCTTGCCGCGTCCTCGCCGACCGTTGCCGCGGTGGCTGTCGATGCCTCTGCGCCTGGCCTTGCCGAGCTGATGCAGGGCGAAGCGTCTTTCGCGCAAATCATCACCCGGGACAAGCTGTCGCGGCTGCATCTGGTCATGGCCGGCCGCCCCGGCTTCGATCGCAGCTTGCTGCAGTCGCCGCGGGTGACGCTCGCGATCGATGCGCTGCTCCGCGCCTACGACCACGTGCTGCTCGATGCCGGCAGCGCCTCCGACCTGCCGGCGGAATTGCTGACGACCCATGCCCGCGCCGTCGTGGTGCCTGAGGCGTCGATGGCAGCGGATGCGCGTACGTTGATGTGCGAACAGCTGAGGGCGGTCGGCTTCAGCGACGTGACGATGCTGAGCAAGCCGGTGCAGCCGTCGGATGCGATGGAGACGCCGCGCGTCGTGGCGGCATAGGCTTTTCTTTCTCTCTCCGCGCGCTCGGAATCGTAGGGTGGGCAAAGGCGCGCTTGCGCCGTGCCCACCATCGATCCAATACCGCAACAGAAGTGGTGGGCACGCTTTGCTTTGCCCACCCTACGATACTTTCCTTTGCGGGAGCAGGGCAGCTCGCAAGCGGAGAATTGCTATCCGAACGCCTGCCGCAACATACGCGCCAAGTCGAACAGCATCTGGTTCTGCTTGACCATTCGCTTGCCGCGGCTCAGTGAGGACATCGCCATCGCCGCGAGCTTTCCGCGTGAGGTCAGCGGGACAAAGCTGTCGAAAATGTCTTCGTCGTCCTTGCAGAACATCCGCTTGTAGTCGTCCGAGCCGATGCCGAGGTCGAGCGAGCAATAACCGCGCTCGGCGCAGCCATCGATGATGTAGCGCATCAGGATCAGGCCCGGGCTGTAGCGGGCGTGCTCGGACATCGTGTAGGTGTTGAACATCATCGAGAGGCGCTGGCCGTCGGCGACGCCGGCGAAAATCGCGATCACGTCCTCGTCGCATTCGAGCGCGTGGATGTCGATCACGCGTCCGTCTCCGCGCCGGGCAAGGCAGGCGCTGCGGATGAACTGTTCGATGCCCGGTTCGGCGAAGACGTTCGGCAGCTTCTGCTCCGCCATCCGCGCCGGCTTGACGCGGAAGAACCAGTCGAGCAGGCGCACGATGTCCGCATCCTCGGTCGCAAGGTGGTAGCGGTAGCCGGCGAGGGCCTGGAGCTTCTTCTCCTTGCTCTTGAGGCGGCGGCGGAACGAATTGCTGATGCGCGATGCGGGCGGGCCGGCCGGCTCCATCGCCAGCAACGGGCAGCCGTTGACCGAGCTCTGCTGCGGCAGCAGCGCAAACGGGTTCTGCTGGTCGTGCCAGCGCTTGGGTTGCTGCGTCAGCGAGAGGACGTCGACATGCTCGTGCAGCGGCGCAAGCAGCGCATCGAGATCCGCGAGGACGACGTGAGCCGCGAATTCGGCGCTCCACAGGCCCATGTTGTAGGTGGTATGCTTGCCGCCCATGAAGCAGGCCGTGCGCACGCCATGGCTTTGGCGCAGTGACAACGGCAGCAGTAGGAGCGGCCGTTGCTCGGCGTCGCGGGCGATCACGATGAACGGGCTCGCGCCCTCGCGTTCGCCGACCAGCTGCTGCCAGGGAGCGAGCAGGTCAAAGCGCTGATAGGGTGTGAAGAGGTGGCCGCTCTCCTCGAAGGCGCGCCAGGCCGCCTCGGCCTCGCCGAGATCGGTGACGATGTCGACCTGGGCGATGCGGCTCGTTTTCGACCGCGCTGGCGCTTCTGCCGTCCGGCTTTGCATCGCCGCAGCCATGGTCATTCGCGAAACCTGTCGAGAAATCAAAAATATACGTATTTCGGCCCGTGGCCGACCTTTGCAAAGAAGTGTCAACAAAGGGTAATGATAATAGGCGGGGGGAACAGGCGCCGGAGGGAGGTGTAGACCTTGGCATCCGACGACAGATGGCCGGCGCGTCTGCGGCTTGAGCTGGCCTGGTTCAGCGGTCAGGCTGCGCTGCGCAGCCGTGGTGCCGGCGCCATCCTGCGCTTCGCGCATGTGCGGCCGCGGCGGCGTGGCCGATTTCAGCCGCTAGGCCAGCACGAGATCACGCCGCAGTTCCTCGATCGCGCCATTCGCGCGCTTAAGGAGTGGAAGTACGATTTCCTTGGCATGGACGAGGTCTGCCGCCGCGCGGTGACGCTGCCGGAGAAGCGGCGCTTCGTGGCACTGACCTTCGATGGCGCCACTAAGGATCTCATCAACTTCGCTTATCCGGTGCTGGCGCGCCACGCTGTGCCATTCACGATCTATGTGCCGACCGCGTTCCCCGATGGCGTCGGCGAAGCCTGGTGGCTCGCGCTCGAACGGATGATCGCGCGCGAGAGCCGCATCAGCCTGATCATGGACAACCAGGAGCAGCGCTTCACCGTCACTGACAATGCCGAGAAGCAGGCGGTGTTTTCGTATCTCGAGGGCTGGCTGCGTTCGCTGCCGCCGGCGGATCTGTCGGCAGCGATCGCCGATCTCTGCACGCGCTACCGAATAGATCTCGCCGCGCTCTCACGCGAAGCGTCGATGGATTGGGAAGACCTGACCAAGCTCGCCGCCGATCCGCTCGTCACGATCGGCAGCGCGACCGTAAACTATCCCGTTCTCGCCAACATGAAGGATGCGGCCGCGCTCCGCGAGATGACGATGGGCAAGGCGGTCGCGGAAGCGGCCTTCCGCCGCGAGATCAGGCATCTCGCCTTTCCGTTCGGCGATCGCTCTTCGTTTCGGCGCAGCCACGTCGTGATGGCGGAGGAGGCCGGCTTTGCCAGTGCCGTGTCGACGATCCCTGGTATCGTGGATGCGGAGGGACGCACCAATTTGCGCGCGCTGCCGCGGATCTCCTGGGACGGCCGGATCCAATCGCTGCGCAGGATGCGCGTGCTGATGTCAGGCGTTGCCTTTGCGCCGGTGAAACCGACGGGAAGCGCCAGGAGCTAGACGTTACGAGCTAGCCGCTACGAGCTGGATTTGGCGCGATCGGGACGCTGCATCCAGCTCACGATCGGCATCGCCGGCAGCACCCAACCCATGCCGACCACCACGTAGTAGATCGCCTGCCGCCAGCCGGACTCGGCGATCCACGGCATCTGCGCCAGCGCCATGCCGAGCAGAGCCCAGACCGTGGCCAGCACCAGGAGCAGGATGGCGCCGAGGAACTTGCGGGTGCGGATCGTCATGGCGGAATGTTGCGGCTTTCGCGTAACTTGCGCTGCGGGAGCGGGGGACTATAAGGGGCGCGCAGTCCGGTTCAAGCTTGGTTTTTGCTCCCAATGACGACGATTTCCGCCCCGTCCCAACCGCATCGCGCCGTGCGCGTGTGGCTGATCGCCGTGGCCGCGCTGATCGCGCTGATGGTGCTGGTCGGCGGCGCGACGCGGTTGACGGAATCCGGCCTCTCGATCGTCGAATGGAAGCCGGTTACGGGCAGCGTGCCGCCGCTGACCGAGGCGCAGTGGACGGAGGCGTTCGAGGCCTACAAGAGGATCCCGCAATATCGCGAGCTCAACGCCGGCATGAGCCTGTCCGAGTTCAAGGAGATTTTCTGGTGGGAGTGGAGCCATCGGCTGCTCGGCCGTTTCATTGGCGTCGCCTATCTGCTGCCGTTCCTGTTCTTCCTGTGGCGCGGCGGGCTGCCGGGTGAGCTGAAGCGGCGGCTGTGGCTGTTGTTCGCGCTCGGCGGCCTCCAGGGCGCGGTCGGCTGGTGGATGGTAGCCTCGGGCCTGTCGGAACGCATCGAGGTGTCGCAATATCGGCTGGCGACCCATTTGATGCTCGCGCTTTTGATCTTTGCCGGCATCGTCTGGACGGTGCGGCGGCTCAAGGAGCGGCCGCAGATCGCCGTGCCGGCGCGGTTGAGGTTCACGAGCGCGCTGCTCCTCGTTGCGACCTTCGTGCAGATTTATTTCGGTGCCCTGGTCGCGGGTCTGCGGGCCGGGCGCGCCTACAACACCTGGCCGCAGATCGACGGTGCGTTCATTCCCTCGGCGGATCGGCTGTGGTTCGAGACGCCGTGGTGGCGCAACCTGTTCGACAATGTGCTGACGGTGCAGTTCGAGCATCGTGTGACCGCCTATGCGCTGTTCGCGCTGGCGGCGCTGCACGCGGTTGACGCGGTGCGCTCGCGCGCAGGTGCGGCGGCAAGCGGCGCGCTCTGGTTGCTTGCTGCGGTGAGCCTGCAGGCGGTGCTCGGCATCCTGACGCTGCTCAACCAGGTTCCGATTGGACTGGCGCTGGCGCATCAGGCGGTCGCGATTGTGGTGTTGACGCTTGCGGTGATGCAGACGGAGCGGCTGGCCTCGCGGCAGCTGACTGAGGTGCGGCCGCGCGGTGTTCCGCTGGGTCAGGCCAGCTGATCAACAATAGCCGTAGACTCCGCACGCGTAAGGCAGGCGCCAGAAATAGTCGACCTGCTTCCCGCCGTAATACGAGCCCTGATAATCGTAGTCCCAGGGACGACCGTAATAGCCCGGCAGCGTGTGCGAGCCGGGCAGGAGCGGGGTGCCCGGTAGGTTGCGGATGTAACTGCCGATGCCATAGGCCGGCGAGATCAGCGCGTCCGGATCGGTCTCGACATAGACTCTTGGTGCTTCCTGCGGCGGAACAGCGGCGCGTCGCTTCGGCGTGGCCGGCAGATCGGCAGCCAGCGCCGTTGAAACCGTCAGCATCGCCGCAAGGGCAGGCACCATCCAGCGCAGCATCGTCGGCTCCGAATCAAAGGGGCGATCCAAAGACGATGTATGCGGCAGATGTGGTTAATGACTATTAACTGAAGCGATCAATCCGGGGCGGCTTTGTACTCCGCCCCGGAATGACAAGAACTAAGCGCCCAGCGCCTGTTCCAGATCCGCGATCAGGTCTTCCTTGTCCTCGATGCCGATCGAGAGCCGCACCACGTCAGGGCCGGCGCCGGACCTGACCTTGGCGGCGTCGTCGAGCTGGCTATGCGTGGTCGAGGCCGGGTGGATCACCAGCGAGCGGGTGTCGCCGACGTTTGCCAGATGCGAGAACAGCTGCAACTTCGACACCAGGCTGACACCGGCGTCATAGCCTCCCTTGAGGCTGAAGGTGAACACGGCGCCCGCGCCCTTCGGCGCGTATTTGCGCGCGAGCTGATTGTACTTGTCGCTCGGAAGGCCTGCATAGCTGACCGAGGCCACCGCCGGATGGCCGGCGAGGAATTCGGCGACCGCCTTGGCATTGTCGCAGTGCTTCTGCATGCGCAGGGGCAGCGTCTCGATGCCGGTCAGGATCATGAAGGCGTTGAACGGGGAGAGCGCCGGCCCGAGGTCGCGCAAGCCCAGCACGCGGCAGGCGATCGCGAAGGCGAAATTGCCAAAGGTCTCCTGGAGGCGAATGCCGTGATATTCCGGCCGCGGCTCCGACAGCATCGGATATTTGCCGCCTATGGACCAGTCGAAGGTGCCGGCATCGACGATGATGCCGCCGAGCGAATTGCCATGGCCGCCCAAGAATTTCGTCAGCGAGTGCACGACGATGTCCGCGCCATGATCGATCGGGCGGATCAGATAGGGCGAGGCCAGCGTGTTGTCGACGATCAGCGGCACGCCGGCCTTGCGCGCCACCGTCGAGATCGCCTCGATATCGGTGATGCTGCCGGCCGGATTGGCGATGGATTCGATGAAGATCGCCCTGGTGCGCGGCGTCACCGCGCGCTCGAAGCTTGCGATGTCATCGGGGTCGGCCCATACCACGTTCCAGCCAAAGCTCTTGAACGCATGCGTGAACTGGTTGATCGAGCCGCCATAGAGTTTTCGCGCGGCGATGAATTCATCGCCGGGCTGGAGCAATTGCTGCAGCACCACGACCTGTGCGGCATGGCCCGAGGCCACCGCGAGCGCGGCCGTGCCGCCTTCGAGCGCAGCGACACGCTCCTCCAGCACCGCGTTGGTGGGATTGCCGATGCGGGTATAGATGTTGCCGAACGCCTGCAAGCCGAACAGCGAGGCGGCGTGGTCGGCATCGTTGAACACGAAAGACGTCGTTTGATAAATCGGAGTTGCGCGCGCACCGGTGGTGGGGTCGGGCTGTGCACCGGCATGCACGGCGAGCGTGGAAAATCCCGGAAGGCGATCGCTCATTGAGGGCGTCCTGTTCTCTTGGTCTGAAATCGCGCGGCATGCTGATCGGCACGGCGTCCGCCGTCAAGCTGCGGCTTCACATCGGAACGATCGTGCTACGCATTGTCGCGATCGCGAAATGAATCCTACGCGATCGCGTCAGCTTTGCTCGGTCTTGTTTTTGGCGGCGCGATCTGATGCCGCGGTGTCGCCACCGCCGACACTCATCCGATTGAGGGATAGCCGCATGCCTTGCGTCGGTACCGGAGCGCGCTTGGAGCTGAGCGTGCGTGAATTCACGCCCATCCAGGATATCTCAGACGACAAGCGGCCGTATTCGATCTTGGGACAGCGGTTCATCACCACCTTGATACCGACGGACTCTGCCTTCGCCGCCGCAGCGTCGTCGCGCGCGCCAAGCTGCATCCAGATCACCTTCGGCAATGGATCGAGCGTGAGCGCCTCTTCGACCACAGGCATGATGTGGCTGGAGTTGCGAAAAATGTCGATCATGTCGATCGGACGGCCGATGTCTGAGAGCGAGGCGACGAAGGGCTTTCCGAGCAGCTCCTTGCCGACATGACCGGGATTGACCGGGATCATGTCGTAGCCGCGCTGCGCCAGATATTTGAACGCAAAGTAGCTCGGCCGCACGTTGACCGGCGAGGCGCCGACCATCGCGATCGACTTCACGCTGTTGAGGATGCCGCGGATGTAATTGTCGGGATAGGCGTCGTGGTTCATCTCATATCTTTTCTTATTGTCATTCATCCCGCCATGTCGGCGTACGCTTTGCGATGAAGGCGCCAATGCCTTCCTCGGCGTCGCGCGCCATCATGTTCTCGGTCATCACCTCTGCCGCATGGCGATAGGCCTCGGCAAGGCTCATCTCGGCCTGGCGATAGAATGCCTCCTTGCCGAGCTTGACGGTGTAGGCAGATTTCAGTGCGACCTGCTGTGCGAGCGCAATCGCGGCCTCGCGCTCGGTGCCAGCGGGGACGATGCGATTGACGAGGCCGATCTCGCGGGCGCGCGCGGCCGGGATCGGCTCGCCCGTCAGCAGCATCTCCATCGCCTGCTTGCGCGGCACGTTGCGCGACAGCGCCACCATCGGGGTCGAGCAGAACAGGCCGATGTCGACGCCGGGCGTGGCGAAGCTCGCCGCCTCCGAGGCGATCGCCAGATCGCAGCTTGCCACGAGCTGGCAGCCCGCCGCGGTGGCGATGCCTTGGACGGCAGCGACCACGGGCTTGGGCAGGCGCACAATCGCCTGCATCATGGCGCTGCACGCCGTCATGATCTGCGCAAAATAAGCCCGGCCGCGATCCGGATCGGTGCGGCGCGCGGTCAGTTCCTTCAGGTCGTGGCCGGCGGAAAAAGCCGGGCCGTTGGCTGCGATGACGGCCGCACGGATGTGCTTGTCTTCCGCGATCGCATTGAGGCTCGCATGCAGCTGTCCGATCATCGCCTCCGAAAGGCTGTTGCGCGCGGCTGGTCGGTTCAGCGTGAGCACGGCGACGCTGCCGACGAGCTCGCGCAGCAGGATCGGCGGTTGCGGGGAGGGGGCACGGGCGGCCTGGGCGGACATCGAAGCGTTTCCAGTTGGATTATTGCAATTGGATGATGCAGATAACTTAATGTAACAGGGCAAGCGAAGCGAGGGTGGGAACAGCATGGCGTTAGCGAAAATGAGCGTGGCGGAGGTCGAGCAGTTTCTGCGTGACGAGTTTCCCCAGGCCTTCAGCGGCGATGACATCACGATCGAAAGCGCCGACGGCCAGACCTGCCTTTTGCGCCAGCGCTACAGCGAAAGGATGCTGCGACCGGGTGGAACCGTGTCCGGACCGACGCTGATGGCGCTGGCCGATTTCGCGATGTACGTGGTGCTGCTGTCCGCAATCGGGCCGATTGGGCTTGCGGTCACGACCAATCTCAACATCAACTTCCTGCGCAAGGGCCAGCCGGGGCAGGACGTGCTGGCCGAGGCCCGACTGCTCAAGCTCGGCAAGCGCCTGGCAGTGGGGGAGGTGAATCTCCTGTCGGGCACATCAGCCGACCCAATCGCGCATGTCACCTCGACCTATTCCATTCCAAATGTTTGAGCTTTTTGCAGGTAATATAGCACCATATTTTTAAGTTATTGATTCTACGAATATAAATTCCGTCTTGGGGCATTGACCGCTGCGCCTCTCTTCTCTAGAAACCCGCCCAGTCCGGTGCGGTGTTCGCGCCGATGTCTCCCTCACGGAAATTCTGACATGAAAACCTTTTCGGCAAAGCCGGCCGAGGTGACGAAGAAGTGGGTGCTGATCGACGCCAAGGGTCTGGTCGTCGGCCGTCTCGCCACCATCGTCGCCATGCGGCTCCGCGGCAAGCACCTCCCGACCTACACCCCGCACGTCGATTGCGGCGACAACGTCATCATCATCAACGCCCAGCATGCGGTCCTCACCGGCCGCAAGCGCGAGCAGAAGACCTACTACAAGCACACCGGCTACGTCGGCCACGTCAAGGAGCGCACCGCGCGCCAGATCCTCGAAGGCCGTCATCCCGAGCGCGTGCTCGAGAAGGCCGTCGAGCGCATGATCCCGCGTGGTCCGCTCGGCCGCGTGCAGATGGGCAACCTGCGTGTCTACGGCGGCGCCGATCATCCGCACGAGGCGCAGCAGCCCGAGAAGATCGACATCGCCAAGTTGAACCGCAAGAACACGAGGGCCGCATAACATGGCCGAATCCATCCAGTCGCTCGACCAGCTCTCGCAGCTCAAGACGGCGGCCGCGCCCGAGGCGCCCAAGCACGAGAAGAAGGTCGACAAGTTCAATCGCGCCTATGCCACCGGCAAGCGCAAGGACGCGGTCGCCCGTGTCTGGATCAAGCCGGGCGCCGGCAAGGTCACCGTCAACGCGCGCGAGGTCGAGGTCTATTTCGCCCGTCCCGTGCTGCGCATGATGATCGAGCAGCCGTTCTCCGTGGCCCAGCGTTCCGGCCAGTACGACGTGATCTGCACGGTCGCCGGCGGTGGCCTGTCCGGCCAGGCTGGCGCCGTCCGTCACGGCATCTCCAAGGCGCTCACCTATTTCGAGCCGGAGCTGCGCAGCGTGCTCAAGAAGGGCGGCTTCCTCACCCGCGACTCGCGCGTGGTCGAGCGCAAGAAGTACGGCAAGGCCAAGGCCCGCCGGTCCTTCCAGTTCTCGAAGCGTTAATCGCTTCGATCACATTCGCCGCGAAAGCGGTTTCAATGAGATGCAAAAGGGCGCTGTTTTCAGCGCCCTTTTTGTTGTTCGTTTGTACGCAAATTGATGACGTGTTTCCCGAAAACTTGGGTCCACGCGAAAACCTGAATGGAACCCGCGAGACATAGCGTCACATTCGGAAGGGCGCGCAAATCGGCTTGGCCGATCGCGTAACTGCTATGTTTTAGAGGGGGCCGACATGATGTCGCTCGATAGCATCACGCTCTATTTGGTCGCCACCATGGTTGCCGCACTGCTCGGCGCCATGATGGTGTTTTTCGGCAGGCAGGAGAACAGCCCCGCGCTGAAATGGTGGGGCACCGCCTATCTCCTCGGCGCCGTCTCCGTTGCGCTATGGACTGCGGCCGGCGACAGGCTGGGGCCGCATCTCTATCTGGCGTTAAATGCCGTCGGCTTCGTCGCCTGCGGCATGGTGTGGAATGCGGCGCGCGTCTTCCATGGCCGTAAGCCGAACTGGCCCGGCCTCGTGTTCGGCGCGCTCGCCTGGGTCGCCGCCGTCACGCTGCTCGCCCCTGAGGCGTCCATGCTACGGATGATCGTCGGTGCCGGCATCGTCTCGGTCTATGCGGCGCTGACCGCGAGCGAGCTCTGGACCGAACGGCGCAAGAGCATGCAACGGCGCTGGCCGGCCTTCGTGATGCCAGTGATGCACGGCTGCGCATTGATGCTGCCGATCGTGCTCGGCAGCTTCCTGCGCCCGCACGATGCGACCTTCTCATCGAGCATCTGGGTCACCGTGTTCGCGGTCGAGCTCGTGCTTTATGCCGTCGGCACCGTGTTCGTGATCTTCATGCTGGTGTCCGAGCGCACGGTGACCGCGCACCGGACCGCCGCGTCGACCGATCCCCTGACCGGCATGCTCAACCGGCGCGGCTTCTCCGAGGCCTGCAGCCGGGTGATCGAGCGCGAGGCCAAGGCCGGGCGGCCGGTGACTGTGATGATCTTCGACATCGACCACTTCAAGTCGATCAACGATCGGTTCGGTCATCCCGCGGGCGACGAGATGCTGAGACTGTTCTCGACCGTCGTCGTCAGCAACTTGCGCATCTCCGATCTCTCGGGCCGCATCGGCGGCGAGGAGTTTGCGGCCTTGCTGCCGTGCTCGCTGGAAGAGGGGGTGCTGGTCGCCGAGCGTGTGCGCGAAGCGTTCGAGACCTCCGGCGTCGTGGTCGATGAAGGTCCAATCGATACTACCGTCAGCATCGGCGTCGCCGGCGGTCCGGCCGGCACCGAGCTCGAGGTGCTGCTGGCTTCGGCCGACACCGCGCTCTACCAGGCCAAGCGCGGCGGCCGTAACCGCGTCGAGGCGGCGGAGGAGCTGCCGCTGTCGCTGGAGAACTGGCGTCGCCAGAGCGCTGCGCGGCCCGGTGCGCCGCAGGCGCGTCCGGCTACCGCCTGAGACGACAGGCGGCCTTGCGGTAATCCTCTGTTTACCATTCGATCCCTACCATCATGGTCATGGAATCGATCCGTCGACAGACCCCGCAGGCCGCCCTGATGTCACTCGAAGCCCAAGCTGCCTCGGCACGCGGCGGTTTCGCCTGTCTGTTCTCGACGGCGGACGAATACGAGAGCGCGCTGATCACGGAGCGTCGTGCGCAAGGACGATACGGCCAAGCCCGCAGCTACTGGCCGTTCGTGCTGTTCGTCGGCTGCGCGTTCATCGTGGCGGGCACCGTGCTGCTGCTTGCCTGAGAGGCTTGCATTCAAGAGACCTGCACTTTCCAGCCGTCCAGGCGTCGTTTCGGCGCCTTTTTCTTTTGCGCCGGCTGCGGTAGACACGCCCATCGAACAAGAATGGGTGGAAACCGATGATCACAGAGATCGCGCAAATCGACGTCAAGCCGGGCAGCGAAAAGGATTTTGAGGCGGCCGTCGCCAAGGCCAAGGCCGCCTTCGGCCGCTCCAAGGGCTTTCACGGCTTCGAACTGCACAAGTCGATCGAGAAGCCGCAGCGCTACCGGCTGATGGTGAAGTGGGCGACCCTGGAGAGCCACACCGTCGATTTTCGCGGCTCCGAAAACTTCACCGAATGGCGCGGCCTCGTCGGGCAGTATTTTGCTTCGCCCCCCGAGGTCGAGCACACCGAGACCGTGCTGACGACCTGATGAGCAGGCTCAGGCCACCTCGGCCAGAGACGGCGCCTCATACGTCTTGAAATGGTCGATCATGACCTTGGCGATGGCGACCAGCGGCAGCGCCAGCGCGAGGCCCCAGATTCCGAACACGACGCCGAGCAGGATCTGGAACGCGAACAGCGTGGCCGGCGGAATGTCCAGTGCCTGGCGCTGGAGGATCGGCGTCAGCACGTAGCTTTCCATGGCGTGGACGCCGAGGAACAGCAGCAGCGCGGACAGCGCCGCGATCCAGCCCGACGCAAGGCTCGCCAGCACCACGATGACCCCGGCGATGATGGCGCCGACGGTCGGGACAAAGGCGAGCAGGCCTGCCTGGATTCCCAGGATGAACGCGCCGGGGATGCCGATGACGGCAAGGCCGATCCAGGTCACCGCGCCGACCGCGAGCATGACCGTAATCTGCGCGATCAGCCAGCGCTCCAGCGTCTCGCTGATGCGGTCGATGATGAGGGTGATGCGCGTGCGATGTTTGGCCGGCGCGAGGAACAATAGGCCGTCGTGATAGACGCTGGGCTGGGCGGCGAAGGCGAGACCCAGGAACAGCACGATAAAAATGTTTCCGACACCGTGGATGGTGCCAAGCAGCAGCTTGAAGGTCTGGCTCACGATCGCTCCGCCGCTGGAGGCGAGCGCGCCGGCGCCGGGCAATGCACCGCGCGGGGGCGTTGCTGGTGAGGGCGTCGAGTCCGATGTTGTCGCCGCCGTGGCGTCAGGCGCCGCGTTGCCGAGATCGAAGAAGCTGGTGTCGATGCCGTGGCCTTCGAGGAAGGACCGGACGTTGGTGATCTGCGACTTGATGGTGTTGCTCAGCAGCGAGGCCTGCTCGGCGATGGTGGCACCGCCGAGATAGGCGACGCCCGCGAGCATCAGGGCGAGGGCGATGCAGACGATCGCGAGCCGGACGGGATGCGGCAGGTGCATGCGGCGGCCGAGCGCGCCCGTCAGCGCATTGAGGCCGAGGCCGAGCAGCATGCCGGTGAAGATCAGCAGCAAGGTGGCGGCAAAATACCAGGTGAAGACCAGCATCGCCGTGAACAGCACAACGCCGATGCCCCCGACCGAGATCGCCCAGGCGAGATCGGCACGGGGGCGGGGCCGTTCATCTGCGGGGATGGTCACGTCGGGTCCTTTCGGCGGCTGCGGGGGAGGCACTCTTTCGCGAAATCCCGCCTTGGATCAAGCCGGCCGATAACCGCCGGTTTGACGTTGTCCACGGTCTCGTCGGGCGAACGCCACCGGCGTGAACGGCGCCGCGGCCGCCCTCCGATCGGGCATTTGCGCGAAAATAGCATTGCCGTCCCGCGATCCCTTCTGTTGAATTTGTTCCACCCCAAGGGCATGTTTGGAGAATCTTCTTACGGAGGAGGTCGGAACGGGAGATGAGAAAGCCGGTCGTCGGCGTGATCGGGAATGCCCATCGCGTCGAAAATCGATTTCAGGTCCAGATGGTCGGCGAGCGAAATCTGCGCGCCGTGGCCGAGGTCTCCGGTGGCTTGCCGGTGATGTTCGCGGGCTCGCCCGACATCACCGATATCGGGGCGCTGCTCGATACGGTCGACGGCGTCATCCTCACCGGCGCCCGGGCCAACGTGCACCCGACGCGTTTCAACGTCGATCCCTGCGAGAAGCACGAGCCCTACGACATCCACCGCGACGAGGTCGCGCTGGCGCTCTCGGTTGCTTGCGTCGCCCGCGGCATCCCCCTGTTCGGCATCTGCCGCGGCCTCCAGGAGATGAACGTCGCCTTCGGCGGCTCGCTCCACCCCGAGATCCGCGAAATCCCCGGCCGCATGAATCACCGCATGCCCCGGCTCGAGAACGGCGAGATCCATCCCGATCCGACCGTGGTGTTCGCCGACCGTCACGACGTCGACCTGACGCCGGGCGGGGCGTTCGCGAAGATCCTCGGCTGCAAGAAGATCCGGGTGAATTCGCTGCATGGCCAGGGCATCCTCGAGCCCGGCAAGCGCGTGCTGATCGAGGGGGTCGCCGAGGACGGCACCATCGAAGCGATCCGCATCGCGGAAGCCCCGACCTTCGCGCTCGGCGTGCAATGGCACGCCGAATACGATCCGCAGCACAATCCGATCAATCGCAAGCTGTTCGAGGCCTTTGGCGAGGCGCTCGTGGCGCGGCAGAAGGCGGTGGCGTAGGCTAAGCACACGTCGAGGCTTTGGGGCCGACTCTCGGCACGCCGTCATTGCGAGCCAACGGGTCCGACGAATTCAATTCATCGAGCTCATGCTAGGCATGTACGCTGAGGAGCCGATCAATTCGATCTGCCGGACCGAGCTCCATTAGGTCTGCATGGCTGCTACACCATCGATCGCTGCGGGCCTATAAAGGGGGCTGGACCGCCGCGCGCGGTGAGCGCCCGTGCGTACCACCCATTTTCATAGAACTAGATTGTAACTGCCCCACGTAGCTTAATTCGGTTGTGAGGGCTTAACTCATGACGAAGCACTTTTCGAAACGCATCGTGACTGATGTGTTCGTAGTCGTCATATCGGTGGTGACAATCACGATTGCAGCGACCTCATTGGGTGAGCCCATTTTGTCAGGCATCGCGGCTTCTATTCCGGGCCCATTTCATCTTGCGATGGAAAACACACTTGGAAGTGCCGGGCCGAGCACACCGAAGCAGGCCTCCGCGCAAACAGGTTGTCGGCTTCGATCTGCTCCTCCGCAATGGAACGTGGACTGGCTTTTCCGGCCGCCTGCGGCTCCCGCACGATGAATTGCGATTCCAATTGAGGGCGCGGCAAAGGTGGGGCGGCCCGTGTTTCGCCCATGCGCCTTCCAAATCTCGGGCGGCATAAACCAATCAGTAGGAATTGGTCCGCTCCGATTTTTGCGGCTCTGATTTGTTCTTTGAGAACGAAGTGGAGTCAGATGCAGAACGAAAGCTGACGGTGAGGTGCAAAGTTCAGCTTTCCAGTGCGGTTGAATCGTAGACGCGCTCAGTTGGTCGTCTGGTGTCAGCCTCACACCGTCCGCTCCATCCGCCGGATGCGGTAGGCCTGCGGCGACATCAGGGTCAGCTTGCGGAATGCCTTGCGAAAGCTGCTTTCGTCCTCGTAGCCGGCCGCCCGCGCGATGGTCTTGACCGGCTGAGCCGTCGTCTCCAGCAGCGTGCGCGCGTGCTCGACGCGGCGGCGCGTGATGAAGGCCTGCGGCGGCTCGTGCGTGAGCTCCTGAAACTTCCGGTTCAGCGTGCGCTCGCTGAGGCCGAGTGCGTCGGCGAGGCGCTTGACCGTCATCGGACGCTTGCCCGCGCGCCGTACCAGCAGGTCGGCCCTGGTCAGCAGCGGATCCTGCGACAGCAGGTAACCGACGGGCATGAAGATCGACTGGCTGCGCTGCGCGGTGTCGATGACGACGTAATCGGCGCACAACTTTGCGATCTCCTTGCCGTCGACCATCTCGATCAGTCTGAGCAGGAGGTCGACCCACGACATCGGTCCGGCCGCGCAGACGAGGCGGTTCGCGCAGGTGATGACGGCGTCCGGGGCGAGGTCGATCGCGGGATGGCGTTGTCGCAGCTCGTTTTGCAGCCACCAGGTGATGGTGGCGCGGCGGTTGTCGAGCAGGCCGGCGCCGGCCAGCAGGAAGACGCCGCTGCAAAATGCCCCGATCAGCCGGCCATTTGCGTGCTGCTGCCGGAGCCAGGCGCCGGCGCGGGCATATTGCGGTTGCAGCCGCGCGGCCGTGACGTGGTCGACGAGATTGCCGGGGACGATGATCGCGTCGAAGCTGCCGCGGCTCGTGATCGCGCCATCGACCGAAACCAACTGGCCGCCGCCGGCGCGCACCGCCTTGCCATCGAGCGAGAGCGTCTGGCAGGCGAAGCGGGATTTTGCTCCGCTCTGCTGCATCACGTGGTTGGCGAGCGACAGGATGTCGGCGACGCCGGCGATCGCCGAATGCATGCAGCCTTCCAGCGCCAGAATTGCAAGCTTCATGGGACCTCCGGGCGATGCGACGATCCTAACCTGATCGGCGTGCGGGCGCGTGGCGGAAATTGCCCGATCTCTGTCTTATCCGCCACTGCCTGGCCGCCAGTGTCCGGTCCAATCTGCCGCCGTCGTCACACGACATAATTGGAGAAAGACATGCCTTACGTCACCATTTCCACCGTCCGCGGCATCCTGGACGCCGTGCAGAAGAAGACGCTGCTCGAACGCGTCACCGACCTCCTGGTCGAGGTCGAAGGGCAGGGCAACCCCGATTTCCGCCGCAACGTCTGGGTGAGGATCGAGGAGCAGGAGCCCTCGCACTGGTCGCTCGGCGGCATGCAGCCGACGAGCGAGATCATCGCGAGCACGTTCGGACCGATCGGCGCGGACGGCGTGAGGGTGGCACGGTAGCAGCGCCTGGCGCAGGGCGGATCAGCCGTACGCAGGTCCGCCACTGCCTCTGCTCAACCGATCACATCGCCACCCTGCATGGCCATTTGCATTGCGTTGCACAATCGCAACGTTGGCCTCCACGCGCAGCATTGAGGTTCACAAGGGGAACACCATATGCTCTGCAAGGGAGCCCTTGCCGTGCAAACCATGAAGGCGGCCCTCGTTGCGGCGATCACCGTCGTGGCATTGACCTGCTGCCTCCTTCCCAGCTCAGCGGAGGAGAGCGGCCGCCTTGCACTGATTGTTTCGATCGACGGGGCCATCGGCCCTGCGTCAGCCAGCTACGTGCGGGAGGCTTTGGCCAAGGCGAGCGAACGGCGCGCCGAGGTCGTGCTTCTGAGAATGAACACGCCCGGCGGTCTCAATTCCAGCATGCGCGAGATCATCGCGGATGTGCTCGCCTCGCCCATCCCCGTCGTCGGCTACGTCGCTCCCTCCGGCGCCCACGCGGCGAGTGCCGGGACCTATATCCTTTATGCGACCCATATCGCGGCGATGGCACCAGGCACCAATATCGGTGCGGCGACGCCGGTCCAGATTGGCGGACCGTTGCCGGGCCTGCCGAGCGGCACACCCGACAAGGATGGCAAAGACAAGAAGGACGAGCCGAAGGATGCGATGACGGCGAAGGCCACGAACGATGCCGTCGCCTTTATCCGCAGCCTCGCCGAGCTGCGCAGCCGCAATGCGGACTGGGCGGAGAAGGCGGTCCGTGAGGCCGCCACTCTCTCTGCCAACGGCGCGCTAGAGGCCCATGCCATCGATCTCGTCGCGCGGGACCAGGCTGAATTGCTGCGGCAGCTCGATGGCCGTGTGGTGGAGGTTGCAGGCGGCAAGACGCAACGCCTCGCCACGAAGGATGCGGTCGTCGAAGCCATCGAGCCGGGACGGATATCCCGCTTCCTGGCGGTCATCACCGATCCGAACGTGGCGTTCATTCTCCTGATGGTCGGCATCTACGGTCTGATCTTCGAGTTCATGTCTCCCGGAGCCGTCGCTCCCGGAGTCGTCGGCGCGATCTGCCTGCTGATCGGCCTCTATGCGCTCAATTTGCTGCCGATCAACTATGCCGGCCTCGCCCTGATGCTGGTCGGACTCGTGCTTCTCACCGTCGAAGCCTTCAATCCAACGGTGGTGATCGGTCTCGGAGGGATCATCGCTTTCGTGCTGGGTGCGCTGATGCTGTTCAGGGTCGAGGCGCCCGGCTACCAGCTGTCGTGGTGGGTGATCGGCATCACTACAGCTGTGTTCGTCGGCTTCGCTCTGGTCGTGCTTGGTTCGCTTCGGCGGGCCGCCAAGGCTCCTGAACGGGTCGGCGCGCAGGCCATGCGAGGCTTGTCCGCCGAAATTCTCGACTGGAACGGGAACGAGGGTCATGTGTTCGCCCATGGTGAACGCTGGCAGGCGCGCGGCGCCGACGCGTTCGAGCCCGGAGAGACGGTCGAAGTTACCAGCGTCGTCGACCTGACGCTGCTGATACGGCGCGCACCGGCGAGGACCGGTGAGGGAGGTACATCATGATGCTGGAATATCTGACCTATGCGGCGCTCGCGCTGCTAGTTGTCATATTTCTGTCCCAGGCCATTCGAATCCTGCGCGAATATGAGCGCGGCGTCGTCTTTACGCTCGGCCGCTTTACCGGTGTGAAGGGCCCCGGCCTCATCATCCTCATTCCGATCGTGCAGCAACTCGTCAAGGTCGACCTCCGGGTGATGGTGCAGGTCGTGCCGCCGCAGGACGTGATTTCGCGAGACAACGTGTCCGTCAAGGTCAACGCCGTTCTGTACTTCCGCATCGTCGACCCCGAGCGCGCCATCATCAAGGTCGGTGATTACATGGCGGCCACCAGCCAGCTCGCCCAGACCACGTTGCGTTCGGTGCTCGGCAAGCACGAGCTCGATGAGATGCTTGCCGAGCGCGACAGGTTGAACGCCGACATCCAGGAGATCCTCGACAAGCAGACTGACGTCTGGGGCATCAAGGTCACCGGTATAGAGATCAAGGACGTCGATATCAACGAAACCATGGTGCGTGCGATTGCCAAACAGGCCGAGGCCGAGCGCTTGCGGCGGGCCAAGGTGATCAATGCGATGGGCGAGCAGCAGGCCGCCGAAAAGCTCGTCGAAGCCGGCCGGATCCTCGCGCAGGAGCCTCAGGCCATGCAGCTGCGTTACTTCGCGGCTCTGCACGACATCGCCGGCGAACGATCGTCGACTGTCGTGTTTCCGCTGCCGACGGGCTTGCTCGACCATTTGATGCCGCGGCCTAACAACCCGTAGCCGTAAGCGGCGAAGATGACCCATCTTCGGCCCAAATGGGCGTGTCGAATGTTGATGCCTACTTAAACGGGAGCAACATTCGATGACCAAGCACGCCGTCAGCCCACCAAGCCGCCACCAACGTCGGACATTCATGCTTGCCGTTCCGCTGGTCGCCTTCGCACTTTGTTCGTGGCCGATCGGCGGAGCGGCGCAGGCCGCAGAGCCCGGTAAGGACACCCCTGCCGCCAATCTGCCCCGCATTCTCGTGCTGGCGACGGGCGGCACCATCGCGGGCCAGGCCGACCCGCGCGCGACGGGTGCGTACAAATCCGGCCAGATCACGGGCGAGCAGCTGATGCAGTCAGTGCCGGGCCTGGACAAGCTGGCGAAGCTGAACGCCGAGCAGATTTCGTCGATCGGATCCCAGGACATGAACGACAAGGTCTGGTTTGCGCTGGCCCGCCGCATCCAGGAGGCCTTCGACAAGAATGAAGCCGACGGCGTCGTCATCACCCATGGCACCGATACGCTGGAGGAGACCGCGTTCTTTCTCGACAACGTGGTGCGCGGCGACAAGCCGGTGGTGATCGTCGGCTCGATGCGGCCGGCCACGGCGGTGAGCGCGGACGGCCCCGGCAATCTCTACGAGGCGGTGCAGGTGGCCGCCGATCCGCGCTCGCGCGGGCGGGGCGTCATGGCCGTGCTGAACGACAAGATTCAGGGCGCCCGCTCGGTCACCAAGACCAACACCACGAGCATCGAGACGTTCAATACGTCCAATGACGGGCCGATCGGTTATGTCGACACCGCCGGCGGCATCCGTTTCATGACCCAGGCCGCCGGCTTCAAGCGCGCGACCTATCAGCTGCCGGCAGGCGAGCAATTGCCGCGCGTCGCGATCGTCTACTCTCACGCCAACATGGACGCCGTTCCGATCGAGGATGCCATCTCGCACGGCGCCAAGGGCATCGTGCTCGCCGGCGTCGGCGACGGCAATACGTCCAAGCCCGCCCTCGAAGCGCTCGAAGCGGCGGCGAAGAAGGGCATCATCGTGGTGCGCTCCACGCGGGTTCGATCCGGCTTCGTGACGCGAAATGTCGAGGTCGACGACGACAAGAACGGATTCGTCGTGTCCGAGGACCTCAATCCCCAGAAGGCGCGCGTTCTCACCCAATTGCTGATCGCGAGCGGTGTGACGGCGCCGGCTGAGCTGCAGCGGGCGTTCACGGCAACGTGGTAGCGGCTGGCTCGTATCTTGTAGGGTGGGTTAGCTTAGCGGACTGCGCTTCGCGCAGCCGCCAGCTAACCCACCCTACAGACCCAACGGCCCAAACGAAAAGGCGCTCCTTTCGGAGCGCCTTTTGCTTGTCGTATTCTGTTCGAGCTGATCAGCCCGAATAGTACATGTCGAACTCGATCGGGTGCGGGGTCATCTCGAAGCGCTCGACTTCGGTCATCTTCAGCTCGATATAGGCGTCGATGAAATCGTCGTCGAACACGCCGCCGGCCTTGAGGAAGGCGCGGTCCTTGTCGAGATTCTCGAGGGCTTCACGCAAGCTGCCGCACACCGTCGGGATCTGCTTCAGCTCTTCCTTCGGCAGATCGTAGAGGTCCTTGTCCATCGCCGGACCCGGATCGATCTTGTTCTTGATGCCGTCGAGACCGGCCATCAGCATCGCGGCGAAGCCGAGATAGGGGTTGGCGAGCGGATCGGGGAAACGCACCTCGACGCGCTTGGCCTTCGGCGAAGCGGTGTAGGGGATGCGGCAGGAGGCCGAGCGGTTGCGCGCGGAGTAGGCGAGCAGCACGGGGGCCTCATAGCCCGGGACCAGGCGCTTGTAGGAGTTGGTCGAGGGATTGGTGAAGGCGTTGATCGCCTTGGCGTGCTTGATGATGCCGCCGATGTAGTGGAGGCAGGTCTCCGACAGGTCGGCGTATTTGTTGCCGGCGAACACCGGCTTGCCTTCCTTCCAGATCGACTGGTGCACGTGCATGCCCGAACCGTTGTCGCCATAGACCGGCTTCGGCATGAAGGTGGCGGTCTTGCCGTAGATGTGCGCAACCTGGTGGATGCAGTACTTGTAGATCTGGAGGTGGTCGGCCATCAGCGTCAGCGTGTCGAACTTCATGCCGAGCTCGTGCTGGGCGGAGGCGACCTCGTGGTGATGCTTCTCGACCTTGACGCCCATCTTGGCCATGGCCCCGAGCATCTCCGAGCGCATGTCCTGCACGGAGTCCTGCGGCGGAACCGGGAAGTAGCCGCCCTTGGTGCGGACGCGGTGGCCGAGATTGCCGCCTTCATATTCGGTGTCGGAGTTGGTCGGCAGCTCCGAGGAGTCGAGGCGGAAACCGGTGTTGTAGGGGGTCGAGGAAAAGCGCACGTCGTCGAACACGAAGAACTCGGCCTCGGGGCCGACGAAGACGGTGTCGCCCACGCCCATCGACTTCACCATCGCCTCGGCCTTCTTGGCGATGCCGCGGGGGTCGCGGTTATAGGGCTCGCCGGTGGTCGGCTCGAGCACGTCGCAGGTGATGACCATCGTGGTCTCGGCGAAGAACGGATCGATCGTCGCAGTCACCGGATCGGGCATCAGGCACATGTCGGACTCGTTGATCGCCTTCCAGCCGGCGATCGAGGAGCCGTCGAACATCGTCCCTTCGGCGAAAATGTCCTCATCGATCATGCTGACGTCGAACGTCACATGCTGCCACTTGCCGCGCGGATCGGTGAAGCGCAGGTCGACGTATTTGACGTCGTTGTCCTTGATCGATTTCAGGACGTCTTTGGCGGTCTTCATGCATACCCCTTTTGGCTCTGCGGGTCGGTTTCCAGATGAGCAAGATTATTCTCGCTTGGGCGAGTTTGGCGCGACCGCACAAACGAAATCAGGCCGCCGAAGCAGCCTTATTTCCTGTCAGAGTGTCGCAAAACGCGGGATAGCACCCGGCTCAGATAGCGTCCAGCCCGGATTCGCCGGTTCGGATGCGGATCGCCTCTTCGACGTTGGAGACGAAGATCTTGCCGTCCCCGATGCGCCCGGTCTGCGCGGCGCGGCGGATCGCCTCGATGGCGCGCTCGACCAGATCGTCGCCGATCACGATCTCGATCTTCACCTTGGGCAGGAAGTCGACGATGTATTCTGCGCCGCGGTAGAGTTCGGCGTGACCCTTCTGCCGGCCAAAGCCCTTGGCCTCGGTGACGGTGATGCCCTGAAGGCCGACTTCCTGAAGCGCTTCCTTCACCTCGTCGAGCTTGAATGGCTTGATGATGGCTTCGATTTTCTTCACTGCGCGCCTCCCGGCCTCTCGATCAAATAGCAACGTCTTCGTCAGGATGCGCTTTGTCACGCACGATCTTGTCTTCGCTATGCCGGGATGCCTGACCAGCCCGGCAACGACGGCCGGCCACACCCTGATGAATGCCAGTGAGCACGACAAACCGAAGCGGCTTCCTCGAAAGCAGGGTCTATGCCAAGTTGCAAATGCCCTGATTATTGGAGCGTTATCAGCCTTTTAACGAGCACAATCTGATAGGTGGCGCCGACCGGCCCAAAATACCGAAGACTACGAAATAGGCAAACGGTTCAATATGTGTGCAGATCATTGTTCCGTGGGATGGGTCGGCACGGAACGTGCCCGTTGAACGGGCGTTTGGACCAGGGAAGTGGCATGGAAGTTCTGACCAACACTGAAATGCAGCGCGCCGATCAGCTCAGTATCGCGGCAGGCACGCCCGGCTTCAAGCTGATGCTCAGCGCCGGCCAGGCGGTCGCCGAGGCGGCCAATGCGCTGGTCGAGGAGGGGCCGATCCTGATCGTCGCCGGCCCGGGCAACAATGGCGGCGACGGTTTTGTCGCAGCCGCCGAGCTCGCCGCCCAGGGCCGCGAGGTCTCGGTGATCCTGATGTGCGAGCGCGACCAGCTCCAGGGTGACGCCGCTTCCGCCGCACGCGGCTGGAAGCACCCGGTGCTCCCGTTCAATCCGCAGGCGATCGGAAGGCCGGCGCTGATCATCGATGCCCTGTTCGGCGCGGGCCTCAGCCGTCCCGTCGACGGCGAGGCGCGCGCCATGATCGAGGCGATCAACGCCAACGGCGCCTTGGTGCTGGCCGTCGACCTGCCGAGCGGCATCAACGGAACCAGCGCCGCCGTGATGGGCGCGGCCGTGAATGCCACCGAGACCGTGACCTTCTTCCGCAAGAAGCCGGCGCATCTCTTGCTGCCCGGCCGCATGCATTGCGGCCGTGTGCGCGTCGCCGACATCGGCATCGACGCGAGCGTACTGGACGAGATCGCCCCGCAGCTCTTCGAGAACGATCCGGATTTCTGGGGCGCCGCCTTTCCGGTGCCGCGCATCGACGGCCACAAATTCGCGCGAGGCCATGTGCTGGCCGTCTCCGGTGACGCAGCCGCGACCGGCGCTGCGCGGCTCGCCGCGCGCGGGGCGCTGCGGGCCGGCGCGGGCCTCGTGACGCTGGCGACCCCGCGCGATGCGCTCGCGATCAATGCGGGCGCGCTGACTGCGGTGATGGTTCGCCCGGTCGACACCGCAATCGAGTTCGGCGAGATCCTCGGCGACAAGCGCTATAACACCTGCATGATCGGCCCCGGCGCGGGCATTGGCGAGCGCACCTGCGATCTCGTTCATACCGCGCTGACGGCGCAGCGGCATCTGGTGCTGGACGCGGACGCGCTGACGAGCTTTGCCGCAAAGCCCGAGCGGCTGTTCGAATCGATCAAGTCCTCGCAGGACAATGCGGTGGTGCTGACCCCGCACGAGGGCGAGTTTCCGCGGCTGTTCTCGGATCTCAGCAACAAGCATCCCGGCCGGTCCAAGCTCGAGCGCGTGCGTGCCGCCGCCGAGCGCTGCGGCGCTGTCGTGCTGCTGAAGGGACCGGACACGACCGTCGCGGCCCCTGACGGCCGCGCCACCATCGCCGCCAACGCGCCGCCCTGGCTCGCCACCGCCGGTGCCGGCGACGTGCTCTCGGGCATCATCGCTGGCCTCCTGGCGCAAGGCGTGCCGGCCTTTGAGGCCGCCAGCATCGGCGTCTGGATGCACGGCGAGGCAGGAAGCGAAGCGGGGCCGGGGCTGATCGCGGAAGACCTCACCGAGACGCTGCCGGCCGTGCACCGGCGCGTCTATGATGCGCTCGGGGTGGAGTACTAGTGCTGCGGCAGCTCGCGCTCGCGGACATTGATGCGGCCGCCCAGGTCCATCGGATTGCGTTCGACCAGGCGATGCCGTGGCTCGCCGGGTTGCACAGGCCGGACGAGGACCGCTGGTTCTACCGCGAGCGTGTTTTTCCGACCTGCCGCGTGTGGGGACGCTTCGACGACGCAGTGCTCAGCGGGATCATTGCGTTCCATGAGGGCTGGATCGAGCAGCTCTATGTGCTTCCTACGGCGCAGGGGCGCGGCGTTGGCACTGAACTCCTCGACATTGCCAAAGGTGCTTGCGATCGGCTCGAGCTCTGGACCTTCCAGCGCAATGCGTCGGCCCGGCGCTTCTATGAAGCTCGCGGATTTGCGCTGGTCGAGCAGACCGATGGGGTGCGGAACGAGGAACGGGAGCCCGACGCTCGGTACCTCTGGACGCGCAGGCATTGATCCACGATTAATAGTAGTTTATAAACTACATGTGGTTTTTCAGAAGCGGGGCAACACGATCATTGTTTTGCTGTGTGGTGGCGACAAGAGCACGCAGGCCAAAGACATTTCGGCGGCCAAGCGCCTTGCCGAGATCTGGAGCGAATGAGATGGGCGAGAAGCTGACGACTTACGATCCGGCCGAAGACCTTCAGTCCGACGAAGCCATTGCCGTGTTCATGGAAGAGGCGTTCAAGACTGAGGACGCCGCCTACATCGCGCACGCGCTTGGCGTCGTTGCCCGTGCCAAGGGGATGACGCAGATCGCCAAGGAGACCGGTCTTTCTCGCGAGCAGCTTTATCGCTCGTTCAGCACCAACGGCAATCCGACGCTCAAAACGACGATCGCGGTGATGAAGGCCCTCGGAATCGAACTGACGGCCAAACCGCACGCTTAGACTAGCCGGAGCGCTCACTCCACCGCGTACCAGCGCACCAGCCGCGGGGCCGCCCAGTCAGTCAGAACCGATTCGATCAGCCATCGTCCGGGTGAGGTTGCGGCGAATGCGATGCGCTGGGTCTGGCCGGGCTCGATCGCGAGCGTATCAAGCCAGTAGGGCTTCCAGCCGTCGTCGAGCTTGTCGAGCAGGCGGAAATGGTGGCCGTGCAGGTGGAACACGGTCGTAACCGGGGCTGGGTTCTTCAGCGCCAGCACGACAGTGCGGCCGGCCTTGGTGCGGAAGGTTGGGGCGGAGGCGGTGGAGAAATTTGCCGGCCGGGTCCAGCCGGCGTCGGCTGCGCCGAGCGCGACATCGAACCGCAGGGCGCCTCTCAGATCGAGTTGATCGGGCAGGTCATTGGAAGGGAGCGGCTGTGGCGGCACTGGCGGCGCGCGCCGCTCCAGCCTGCCTGTGACCGAGAGGCTGCCGACCTGGCGGGCCTCCTTGCCGTCATGCAGCAGGAATGGGGCCGACGTGGCCGCGTCTACAAAGACATCGGCCCGCGCGCCCGGGGCTAGCACCAGCGCCCCGCTGCGCGCCGAAAACGGCTCGGCCGGTTGTCCGTCCAGGGCCATCACGCGGACGTCGTGGCTTTCCAATTTGATCGCCAGAACAGTACGTTGGGAGCCGTTGATAAAGCGCAGCCGCAGCCGCTCATTGGCCGCGGCTGAGAGTTCGAATGAAGTCTGTCCGTTGATCGTATAGAGCGGCGTCGTGTCCTTGGGATCGCGCCCCGGGGGAAGCGCGGTCCCATCCGGCCGCACGCGCCATTCCTCGATCAGCAAAACCTCATCACGATCAACGGTGACCTGATTTGCCTCCTCCGCGATGATCGGAAGCGGGCGCGCGGGTTGCTTCAGGCCGTCCTCGAAGAGGCGGAAGTCGGCCAGCAGGGTTCCTGCATTAGATATTGAAATAATTGATGTTTCAGTCGATTCCGGGGCCGTCGGCGCGCGCCCCCGGAGCGGGTCGGAAGTGGCCGGGCCGGTCAGGCCGTACCAGACTGGTGCAAGCGGCACAGGCAGCTCGTTCCGGAACACCACCTCGCAGCGGTTGCCGCGCTTGAGACGGACGTTTCCCAGGTGGCTTACGGCGGCCAGCTCCCAGATTGGTGTCGGCGGCTGACCCGGCTTCAAGGCCAACGTGGCCGGTCGTGCCTGGAGCGCGAGCTGGGCGGTCACGAGCGGGCCTGCGCCACCGCCGAGCAGCCCGGCCGCCGAGGCGCCAAGTCCAGTCAAAAGTCCGGCCAAAACCTCGCGTCGGCTCGGGTCAAAAATCCGCGTTGTCATGGCCGATCCGGACCACGCCGCGCTGGATAAGTCCAGCCGTCGTGCCTACTTGAAGCTTGCCTCCAACCGGCCATTTTTTTGCTGCGAACAGTCAGGCACATGCTATAAGCCCGGCCGCCCGCGGCATCGCGGCCGGTCTTGATGCAAATTCACGCGGGCGTGGCGGAACTGGTAGACGCGCTGGATTTAGGTTCCAGTGACGAAAGTTGTGGGGGTTCGAGTCCCTCCGCCCGCACCAAGCGCTTTCAGCGTTTGCACGGATTACGAGACCTGCTTCCGCGCGGATGTTGTCCGCTTGGAGCCGGTCCAATGAACCACCGGCGTTGAGGCGTTTGCCTCGCGTCGGATCGATTAATGACAGCGTCCCGACGCATGCGCGCCGGGACCGAACGAGAAGAAGATTGGACGCCATGCAGGTCACAGAGACCCTCTCGGAAGGTTTGAAGCACGAGTTCAAGATCAGCGTCCCTGCGTCAGATCTCGACGCCAAGGCCGATGCCAAGCTCGTCGATCTCAAGGACAAGGTCCGTCTCAACGGCTTCCGTCCCGGCAAGGTGCCGGTCGGTCACCTGAAGAAGGTCTATGGCCGCTCGGTGATGGCCGAGACCATCGACCAGACTATCCGCGACACCAACACGCAGCTGTTCTCCGAGCGCGGCTTCCGCCTCGCGACCGAGCCGAAGATCACCATGCCGACCGAGCAGGCCGAGGTCGAGGAGCTGCTGAGCGGCAAGACCGATCTGACCTACACGGTCGCGATCGAGGTGGTGCCGGCCATTGCGCTCGCCGATTTCAAGACCTTCGAGGTCGAGAAGCCCGTCGTCGACGTCACCGAATCCGACGTCGATGAGGCGATCAAGCGCATCGCCGATTCCAACCGCACCTTTGCCGCCAAAGGCGAGGGCGCCAAGGCCGCCTCCGGCGATCGTGTCACCATCAACTTCAAGGGCACCATCAACGGCGAAGCCTTCGAGGGCGGCACCGGCGAGGGCATCCAGGTCCTGATCGGCTCCAACACCTTCATCCCCGGCTTCGAAGAGCAGCTGACCGGCATCGGCGCCAACGAGACGCGCACGCTGAAAGTGTCGTTCCCGAAGAATTACATGAACGACAAGCTCGCCGGCCAGCCGGCCGAGTTCGAGACCACAGCGACCTTGATCGAGGCGCCGCAGGATCTCGCGATCGACGACGAGTTCGCCAAGACGCTCGGCCTCGAATCGCTCGACAAGCTTAAGGAAGCCGCGCGCGAGCGGCTGGCCGCCGAATTCGCGACCGCGACGCGTCAGCGCGTCAAGCGCGCGCTGCTTGATCGCCTCGACGAAGCGCATCGCTTCGATGCGCCGCCCTCGCTGGTCGACGAGGAGTTCAATCTGATGTGGAACTCGGTCAAGGCCGAGATGGCTTCGGCCGGCAAGACCTTTGCCGACGAGAACACCACTGAAGACGCCGCCAAGGAAGAGTACCGCAAGATCGCCGACCGCCGCGTGCGCCTCGGCCTCGTGCTCTCCGAGATCGGCGAGAAGAACAAGATCACCGTGACCGACGACGAGGTCGGCCGCGCCGTGATCGAGCGGGCGCGCCAGATGCCCGGCCGTGAGAAGGAAGTGTGGGACTATTACCGCAACAACGCCCAGGCGCTGGCCCAGCTTCGTGCACCGATCTATGAGGACAAGGTCGTCGACTTCATCCTCGAACTCGCCAAGGTGACCGAGAAGAAGGTCTCGCGCGAGGAGCTCTACAAGGATGACGAGGCGGAAAAGAGCGCTGCCTGAAGGCGTTGAGAAAGCCTTCCATTAAGGATGATCAGCGAAGGGGCTCAGCTAGCCAGATGGCCGGCTGGGCCTCTTTGCGCGAATCAGCTTCAACTGCCCGACGGGTTAAGCCTTAATGCGCTCCGCACTTGTCAGGCGCGAATTGGGCTATATCTGTCGGTACACCCTGTACTCAATGTTCTACCTCTACCAAGTTCCTGCATCACAGGACGTCCATCCGCCTTCCGGCAAATCCAGCCAAACTGGCGATGTCCGTCTCCGAAACCCTAGGTGACTCATGCGCGATCCGGTTGAAACCTACATGAACCTCGTGCCCATGGTGGTCGAGCAGACCAACCGTGGCGAGCGCGCCTACGACATTTTCTCGCGCCTGTTGAAGGAGCGCATCATCTTCGTGACCGGGCCGGTCGAGGACGGCATGTCGACGCTGATCGTCGCGCAGCTGTTGTTCCTTGAGGCGGAAAATCCGAAGAAGGAAATCTCGATGTACATCAACTCGCCGGGCGGCGTGGTGACGTCGGGCCTTGCCATCTACGACACCATGCAGTTCATCCGTCCGCCGGTCTCGACGCTGTGCACGGGGCAGGCGGCCTCGATGGGCTCGCTGCTGCTTGCCGCCGGCGAGAAGGACATGCGCTTCTCGCTGCCGAACGCGCGCATCATGGTGCACCAGCCCTCCGGCGGCTTCCAGGGCCAAGCCACCGACATCATGCTGCACGCTCAGGAAATCCTGAACCTGAAGAAGCGGCTCAACGAGATCTACGTGAAGCACACCGGCCAGACCTACAAGTCGATCGAGGACGCGCTGGAACGCGACAAGTTCCTGACTGCGAACGACGCCAAGGAGTTCGGTCTGGTCGACAAGGTCATTGACAAGCGCGCCGAGGAGCCGACGCCGGCGAAAGCGCCATTGTAGCACTACTGGGGCGTTACGGCGATCCCTCGGGATCGCCGCGTAGCGTCAGGGCGGTGTTCACGTTAAGGGAGCGTGCGCGCGCCGCACAACGCGGTTTTGCGCCCTGCGGCAGGCGGAAAGTTCCGCTTTCGTGCTTGTTTTTCGTGGCAATCCAGCAACGCCGGGGTGATTTCGATCACTTCGCTCGTGCCAAGACCGGAAATCACGGTATTGTCACGGGTAGCCGGCGAGCCCCGATTAGCGAATTCTTGATAGTCGGGTGACAGCATGGTTGGCTACGATTGATCGGCTATGATCGCGGAGAATCGAGTGACCGTGATTCGCACGGGATGTAACGCGTAGGGTCTTTTTTGGTACGGAATTTGCTCTACTTAAGCTTCATGCCGGCCATCGTGTCGGAGTGGAGCGATCGAGCGGAACGGGATCGAACCGCGGACGGAGACATGAATGAGTAAGGTCGGCACGAGCGACTCCAAGAACACGCTATATTGCTCGTTCTGCGGCAAGAGCCAGCACGAAGTCCGCAAACTGATCGCGGGTCCCACGGTCTTCATCTGCGACGAGTGCGTTGAGCTCTGCATGGACATCATCCGCGAGGAGAACAAATCCTCGCTGGTTAAGTCGCGCGACGGCATTCCGACGCCGAAGGAAATCTGCAAGGTCCTGGACGACTACGTGATCGGCCAGAGCCATGCGAAGAAGGTCCTGTCGGTCGCGGTGCACAACCACTACAAGCGCCTCAACCACCAGACCAAGCACAACGACGTCGAGCTCGCGAAGTCGAACATCCTGCTGATCGGTCCGACCGGTTCGGGCAAGACGCTGCTCGCGCAGACGCTCGCCCGCATCCTGGACGTGCCGTTCACGATGGCCGACGCGACGACGCTGACCGAAGCCGGCTATGTCGGCGAGGACGTCGAGAATATCATCCTGAAGCTGCTTCAGGCCGCCGACTACAATGTCGAGCGCGCCCAGCGCGGCATCGTCTACATCGACGAAATCGACAAGATCAGCCGCAAGTCCGACAATCCGTCGATCACGCGCGACGTGTCGGGTGAGGGCGTGCAGCAGGCGCTGCTCAAGATCATGGAAGGCACGGTGGCTTCGGTCCCGCCGCAGGGCGGCCGCAAGCATCCGCAGCAGGAGTTCCTGCAGGTGGATACCACCAACATCCTGTTCATCTGCGGCGGCGCCTTCGCCGGCCTCGAGAAGATCATCTCGGCGCGCGGACGGTCGACCTCGATCGGCTTCGGTGCCCAGGTGCTCGCGCCGGAGGACCGCCGTACCGGCGAGATCTTCCGTCACGTCGAGCCTGAGGACCTCCTGAAGTACGGCCTCATTCCTGAGTTCGTCGGTCGTCTGCCGGTCGTGGCGACGCTCGAGGACCTGGACGAGACGTCGCTGAAGAAGATCCTCACCGAGCCGAAGAACGCGCTGGTGAAACAGTACCAGCGGTTGTTCGAGATGGAGAACATCGAGCTGACCTTCGCTGACGAGGCGCTTGGCGCGGTCGCCCGCAAGGCGATCGAGCGCAAGACCGGCGCGCGCGGCCTGCGCTCGATCCTCGAGGCGATCCTGCTCGAGACCATGTTCGACTTGCCGGGCCTGGAAGGTGTGGAAGAGGTCGTGATTTCGCGAGAAGTCGTGGAAGGCACGGCGCGTCCGCTCTACATCTACGCCGATCGGTCCGATCGCGCCGTCGAGAATGCCAGCGCCTGATTTTTTCGGCGCTGGAACGCTCCAATTGTCTGATCAAGGAGGGCTGCGGAAAGGTATCTCCGCAGCCGGTGTTGCGTCGCTTACCTGCGTGCGTAAGCGCCTGATGGCGCGCGTTTTTCGATGACTTGACACCCCCCGGGTCGATAGCCACCTAATGTCGGCGGGCGAGCGAAAATTCTCTTCAAGATTCGCCTCAGTTCCGATCCGGCAAGCCGGTCCAACTCGCAAAAGGACCGACCGGTTCTGCGGATCACCTCGGCACCTCGTGGCGGTTGCGCATGCAGCGGGCTGCGTGCGAGGGGGCAAAGCAAAAGGAAAAGGCCATGACTAATCCCAAACCCCGGCCAACCATCGTTCATGGCGCAACGCACGCTTATCCCGTGCTGCCGCTGCGCGATATCGTCGTCTTCCCGCACATGATCGTGCCGCTCTTCGTCGGCCGCGAGAAATCGATCCGCGCGCTCGAAGAGGTGATGAAGAACGATGCGCTGATCATGCTGGCGACGCAGAAGAACGCGTCCGACGATGATCCGGCGCCCGATGCGATTTACGAGACCGGCACGCTTGCCAGCGTGCTCCAGCTCCTGAAGCTTCCCGACGGCACCGTGAAGGTGCTGGTCGAAGGGCTCGAGCGTGCGCGCGTGCAGAAATACACCGATCGCGCCGACTATTACGAAGCGACCGCCGTCGCGCTCGCCGACACCGACGCGAAGTCGGTCGAGGCCGAGGCGCTGGCGCGCTCGGTCGTGTCCGACTTCGAGAGCTATGTGAAGCTCAACAAGAAGATCTCGGCCGAGGTCGTCGGCGTCGTGCAGGCGATCACTGATTTCGCCAAGCTCGCCGACACGGTCGCCTCGCATCTCGCGGTCAAGATCGCGGACCGCCAGGGTATCCTGGAAACGCTGTCCGTCACCACGCGCCTGGAGAAGGTGCTGGGCCTGATGGAGAGCGAGATCTCGGTGCTCCAGGTCGAGAAGCGCATCCGCTCGCGCGTCAAGCGCCAGATGGAGAAGACCCAGCGCGAGTATTATCTCAACGAGCAGATGAAGGCGATCCAGAAGGAGCTCGGCGACGACGATGGTCGCGACGAGCTCGCCGATCTCGAAGAGAAGATCTCCAAAACCAAGCTCTCCAAGGAAGCGCGCGAAAAGGCGCAGCACGAATTGAAGAAGCTGCGCCAGATGTCGCCGATGTCCGCGGAAGCGACCGTCGTGCGCAACTATCTGGATTGGCTGCTGTCGATCCCGTGGAACAAGAAGTCCAAGGTCAAGAAGGACCTGGAAGCGGCGCAAGCCATCCTGGACTCTGACCATTACGGGCTCGAGAAGGTCAAGGAACGTATCGTCGAGTATCTCGCGGTGCAGTCGCGCGCCAACAAGCTGACGGGTCCGATCCTGTGCCTCGTCGGGCCTCCCGGCGTCGGCAAGACCTCGCTCGGCAAGTCGATCGCGAAGGCGACGGGGCGCGAATTCGTGCGCGTCTCGCTCGGCGGCGTGCGCGACGAGGCCGAGATCCGCGGTCACCGCCGCACCTATATCGGCTCGATGCCCGGCAAGATCATCCAGTCGATGCGCAAGGCGAAGTCGTCCAATCCGCTGTTCCTCTTGGACGAGATCGACAAGATGGGCGCCGATTTCCGCGGCGATCCGTCCTCGGCGCTGCTCGAGGTTCTCGATCCCGAGCAGAACGCGACCTTCAACGACCACTATCTCGAGGTCGACTACGATCTGTCCAACGTGATGTTCATCACGACCGCGAATACGCTCAATATTCCGGGGCCGTTGATGGACCGCATGGAGATCATCCGGATCGCGGGCTACACCGAGAACGAGAAGGTCGAGATCTCGCGCAAGCATCTGATCCCGAACGCGGTGTCCAAGCACGGCCTGGACTCCAAGGAGTTCTCGATCGACGACGACGCGCTGCTGCTTTTGATCCGCCGCTACACCCGCGAAGCGGGCGTGCGCAATCTGGAGCGTGAGCTCTCCACACTCGCCCGCAAGGCGGTGAAGGAGCTGATGATCTCCAAGAAGAAGTCGGTCAAGGTCACCGAGAAGACTCTGGAAGAGCTGCTCGGCGTTCCGAAATACCGCTTCGGCGAGATCGAGAGCGAGCCGCAGGTCGGCATCGTCACCGGCCTTGCCTGGACAGATGTCGGCGGCGAGCTGCTGACCATCGAAGGCGTCATGATGCCCGGCAAGGGCAAGATGACGGTCACGGGCAATCTGCGCGACGTCATGAAGGAGTCGATCTCGGCGGCGGCGTCCTACGTCCGCTCGCGTGCGATCAACTACGGCGTCGAGCCGCCGCTGTTCGACAAGCGCGACATCCACGTGCACGTGCCGGAGGGCGCGACGCCGAAGGACGGTCCGTCCGCTGGCGTCGCCATGGCCACCGCGATCATCTCGGTCATGACCGGCATTCCGGTCCGCCACGATGTCGCGATGACCGGCGAGATCACGCTACGCGGCCGCGTGCTGCCGATCGGTGGTCTGAAGGAGAAGCTGCTGGCAGCTGCCCGCGGCGGCATCAAGACGGTGCTGATCCCCGAGGACAACGCCAAGGATCTCACGGAGATTTCCGATGCGATCAAGGGCGGCATGGAGATCATCCCGGTTTCGCGCCTCGACGACGTCGTCGCCAAGGCGCTGGTGAAGAAGCCGGTGCCGATTGTCTGGGAAGAGGACACCAAGGTGACGGTGAAACCTGATGGCGATGAGGCCGCCGGCGGCCTGACCGCTCACTAAGGCTCAACGAAAGATGATAGAACGGCGCCTTCGGGCGCCGTTTTTGTTTTCGGGCCGAGGGGAGAGGGCGATGCAGATCGATGGGCAATGCCATTGCGGGAAGATCACCTTCGAGGCCGACATCGACCCCGAAGAGGTTTCGGTCTGCCACTGCACCGACTGCCAGACGCTGACCGGCTCGCCGTTTCGGGTGACGGCCGTCTGTTCCGGAGCGGACGTCCGCCTGACCGGCGGCACGCCCAAGATCTACGGCAAGCGCGGCGATAACGGCCGCATGCGCTTCCAGCATTTCTGCGCGGATTGCGGTTCCCCGCTGTTCACGAGCGGCGAGGGCGGTGACGCCGACGATTGGGGCATCCGCTGGGGCAGCATCCGCCAGCGCAACGCTCTTAGGCCGGTCCGGCAGATCTGGTGCCAGTCGGCGGTGGTCTGGATCGATGCGGTGCCGGGGCTGCCAGGAAGGCAGAAGGATTGAGGTTGGCCTGCCGAGCCGTAGCTCGCGAAGCGAGCGAAGGCTGGTGGGCGGTCACGGATTCGAACCGCGGACCCTCTCGGTGTAAACGAGATGCTCTAACCAGCTGAGCTAACCGCCCAAGTGCGCCTTCAAGTGCGCCTCTTTAGCGCCCCGGCGGGTGCCGAAGCAAGGGCCGAGCGCGTCGCAAACTGGCTCCAATTTGCGGCCTGGTCAGGGCCTTCATGCCGAACACGAGCAGCCCTGCAGCAGGCCCGCTGCAGGGCAATCCTCTTTCGTAGCGCGGATCTCGTCGTCCGGCCGAGGAGGCGGCGATCGTGCTCGCGGCCGCCGGGCGGCGTCTCAACTCCCGTCCGATATCAGGCGGTCTTGGTGAACATCGTCAGGACTCCGTCGGCGATGTTGATCGCAACGACTTGGGACGAACTCAAGCCCTTGGCCTTGAGCACGGAGGCTGCCTCCGGTGTAGCGTCGATGGACTGCCGAAGCGACTGGATGTCTTTATCGCTTGTCTGCGCCACGAGTTCATCGACTTTCGCGCGCACCGCCGGCTGCAATTCCTTGACGTCCACGACCTGTATGCTCCGGATCACCGTGCTCGACTGAGTGGACGGCTGTTCCGGGCCGGGTTGCGACGATGCGCCCTGTGCCTGCACCAGAGTAGGTGTTCCGAGCGAGAGAGCTGCAACGATGACGGATGCCGTGAAGCTGCGCATGGTCTTGCCTTTCCAGTTTGAGGAACGGCGAAGCTATCGAGGAAATCTGGTTGGCATCTGATTCCGATGTGGCCGTTCGGTGAAACCAATGCGGCCGCAATGCGCACAGAGGGGCCGCGGTTCGAATCCGTGACCGCCCACCAGTCTGCGCTCGCAGGTCGAGCGAGGCAGCGTCGTTCTCGTTGGGGCTAGCTTCAAGTTAAGCAGTACTGCTGGACGGTTACACCGCTGTCAGTTGCAAACTTCGACGTCGCCAGGTCCACTGCCGTAGCCACGTACCCCGGCTCTATTTGCCTCGAGCCTGCAGCCCGATCGAATTGGACGGCAACCGGCTGCATTGCAAATTATCTGTCCTGACGATTTGGCTTGCGGAGATGGTGGCGCAGCCTCCGTTTGTTTCCGCTCGCTATCCCGCCCTTTCGAATTATCGCGCGTCGCTATCGGCTTTTCTCCTGCACCTTCTCGCACTCGTTCTCGTCATTGACGCGATAGCCCGCGCGGCAGGCGATCTTCACGCAGGCGTCGCCGTCGGCCTTGAAGCCGTGATCGCAAACCAGCGGACAGACGCGGCCCGGCTTGGCCTTGATCGCGTCCAGCGGTCGCCGCCGTCGCCCGACTTCGTCGCAGCCGAGCCTGTCGCCGCAGGAAATGACGAAGCTGGTGCAGTCAGAACTCCGCCGCGTGGGCTGTCTGACGGCTTCGGCGGACGGCGACTGGAACGCTTCGTCACAGCGCTCGCTGACGCTGTTCAACAAGTACGCCGGCACGAAGCTCGACGCCAAGCTGGCGAGCTTCGATGCGCATTGCGGCCCCAAATCGCAATGTGATCAGGGTAGTCGGAGCATGCCACCAAGGCAAAGCCTCCTATGTGACCAATGTCACAGGAGCCTCCGTCGAGGTGGGCCATATCAAGCCGCTAGCGACAACGGAGGGTTGGCCGATGCGTACTCTGCTGGATCTCATCTATCGAGATTGCTGCCGCGCCTGCCTGCGCGAAAGCCGACGCTATCGGACTGGCAAGGACGCTATCGGATTGGCAAGTCCTGGGGCGTGACGTCGACGGCGTGGGCAGTGGCGGAGGATTTGGCTGTTGCCCGCTGCCATTGGCGAAGCCAGGCGAGCGGGTGGGTCAGGAAGGCGGTCAGCGGCTTGATCGTTGGCCTCTCGACAAGTGCATAGACCAGCCAGGCTATGCCGGCGAGGAAACCCGGCAGCACGAAAGCCCGAACCAGCAGGGCCGACCTGTAGTCCCGGCCAATGTGAGCCCAATGCAGGATCATGTTCCCGATGTCCTGGTGCAGCAGGTAGAGCGGATAGCTGATGACGCCGATGAAGGCCAAGGGAACGGCCAAGGCGCGAAACGATCGAAGCAGAACATGGTCATACCGCGCGGCAAGATAGACCGCGGCGGTGCCGGACCACAGCAACAGCGACCGGTACATCTCGATCGCGACCGACGGCTGCTTGACGTTGAAATAAAGATGATAGAGCTCGAGCGAGAACGCCACGACTATTCCCATGATCGCTTCCCCGCTGCGCCCCCTGACGAGGGCCGCCACGCTCATGCCGGCAATAAAGAACGGGAAGAAATCGTTGGACGTGGAATAGTCCGTGCTGGTGGTCAGGGTCCGGAAGATGGTCACCAAGCAGAGCAATGCCAGCAGACGTTGCTTGAGCCCCAGCGCCATCATCATGAAGCAGAAGAGGTAGAACTGAAACTCGATCTGCAATGACCAATAGGCGCCGTCGGGCAGATGGTGGTCGACGTGGAGGACGTTGAGCGTCGGAAGAGCTACCAGCGTATAGGCGTAGTCGAACCAGTTCACCTCGCGGCCCGCTTCGACCAGCTCGGGCATGAGATTCTTGAACAGCGTCGTCAGCAGGCCGCAGATAATCAACGCCGGCAGCAGGCGGCCGAGCCTCTTGGCATAGAAGTGCCATGCCGATTGCGACGTCTCGACGCTGAACGCGATGCAATAGCCGCTGATGATGAAGAACAGCAGGACGCCGAACGTGCCCCGGTTGAAAACCTGAAGCGGGACAAAATGATAGAGCAGCACCCAGATGATAGAGATTGCGCGCAGGCAATCGATGCCGACTGATCGTTCCGACTTCAAGGGGTTTTCTCCTGTTCGCCGAGTTAACGCAGGGCCGCTTGGCCATGTCAACTTGGCTTGCCGCATCAGCATCGGCGGCCGCGCTGAAATCGGCCTTGCGGCGGGGAACGACATGTGGATAAGCGTCATGGGCCGAGCGCGGACCTTCGGCACTGTCACGGAGAGCGTTGATGGAACAGTCAAGCGGACACGAGCTCAATGCCGACCAGATCGCCTATTGGAACGGCCCAAGCGGGCAGCGCTGGGCTGATCGTCATGCGGTGCAGGAGACGCTGCTCGGGCCGATCGCGGACGTGCTGATCGACCGGGCCAAGCCGAAGTCGGGCGAGCGCGTGATCGACGTCGGCTGTGGCTCAGGTGCAACGACGGTCGCGTTCGCGAAGGCGGTGGCGCCTGATGGCTTTGCGCTCGGCCTCGACGTCTCCGAGCCGATGCTGTCGCAGGCGCGCGCGTTGGCGCCGAAGGGCCTGCCGCTCGATTTCGTGCTGGCGGATGCGACCGTTCATCCGTTCGAGCCGGCGAGCTTTGATCTGCTCGCCTCGCGCTTTGGCGTGATGTTCTTCGCCGATCCCATCGCGTCCTTCGCCAATCTCCACCGTGCGCTGAAGCCGTCCGGGCGGCTTGCCTTCGCCTGCTGGCGTGAGCCGAAGGAAAATCCGTGGATGATGGCGCCGCTGATGGCGGTCTACAAGCACGTGCCGAAGATGCCGCCGGTCGGACCGGAAGAACCGGGCCCGTTCGCCTTTGCATCAGAAGAGCGCGTGATGCGCATCCTGAAAGGCGCGGGTTTCGTGGATGTGGCGATGCAGCCGCATGATCTCGCGATGGATGTCGCCATCGGCGGCGGACTCGATGCCGCCGTCGACGGCGCGCTTCAGATCGGCCCCGCCAGCCGCGCGCTGCAAGGTCATCCGCCGGAGACGTACGCGGCCGCCAAGGCTTCGATCCGCGACATGCTCGCCCCGTTCCTGAAGGGGCAGTCGGTGACCTTGCAGGGCGCGATCTGGATCGTGACGGCGAAGGCGGCGTAGGCGCGCTGCTTCTTCATCGTCATCGCGAGCCAACCGGTCCGCGCGCAGCGCGGCCCGATGACAGGCTCCGCGAAGCAATCCAGGCTGCCTCCGCAGAGACAGTCTGGATTGCTTCGCTGCGCTCGCAATGACGATGTGGATGGGCTTGCGAATTCTACACCACATCATCCGGCGCCAGCGCGCAGCCGTTGTCGGGATGCGTCTCGACCTGAAGCGTGGTGTGGCCGATGCGGAATGAGGTCTTGAGCAGCTGCGTGGTCTCCATCAGGAACGCGTCGCCGGCGCCAGTGGGCATCACGAGATGGCAGGTGAGCGCCGCCTCGGTGGTCGAGATCGGCCAGACGTGGAGATCGTGGATCCCGGAGACGCCCGGCCGTGCGAGGAGAAACGCCCTGATCGCGGCGAGGTCGGTGCCCTTGGGTGCGGCCGCCATCGACATGTCGATGGAGCCGCGCAGCAGGCTGGTCGTGCTCCAGAGGATGGTCGCGCAGATGACGAGGCTGGTTAGGGGATCGAGCCAGAGCCAGCCGGCCCAGATGATCAGCGCCGCCGAGACCACGACGCCGAGCGAGACCGCGGCATCGGCGGCCATGTGCAAGTACGCGCCTTCGATGTTGATGTCGTCCTTGCGCCCGCGCGCGAACAGCATGGCGGTGAAGCCGTTGATGAGGATGCCGATGCCGGCCACCACCATCACCGTGACGCCGGCGACCGGCTCCGGCGCGCGCAGGCGCAAAATCGCCTCCCAACCAATGGCACCGGTTGCGACCAGCAGGAACACCGCATTCGCCAGCGCGGCAAGAATCGTGGAGGCACGCAGGCCGTAGGTGAAGCGGCCGCTCGGCACGCGCCTTGCCGCGATCGACGCGCCCCAGGCCACGACCAGGCCGAGCACGTCGGAAAGGTTATGGCCGGCGTCGGCGAGCAGGGCGGTGGAGTTGCCGATATAGCCGTACACGGCTTCGGCCGCGACCAGCGCGGTGTTGAGCGAAATGCCGATCGCGAACGCCTTGCCAAAGCTGGCCGGCGCATGGACATGCGCGTGTCCGTGGCTGTGGCCATGAGCATGGCCGTGGTCGTGACCATGATCATGCGAATGGCCGGCATGATCATGGTGGTGATGTCCGTGATGGTCGTGGCCGGCCACCTCTAGCGCTCCCCTGACGCTGTCAAATCAGGCGCCATTGTAAGCGTTTCGGTGGCTGCGTCACGGCGGAACAGCACGTAGAGCGCCGGCAGCACCAAAAGCGTCAGCACGGTCGAGGAGATGATGCCGCCGATCACCACGGTTGCGAGCGGCCGCTGCACCTCGGCGCCGGCGCCGGTCGCAAGCGCCATCGGCACGAAGCCGAGGGAGGCGACGAGGGCCGTCATCAGCACCGGCCGCAGCCGCGTCAGCGCGCCCTCGCGTACGGCATCGACGACAGACCGTCCCTCGCGGCGCAACCGCTCGATGAACGCGATGATGACGAGCCCATTGAGCACGGCCACGCCCGACAGCGCGATGAAGCCGACGCCGGCGCTGATGGATAAAGGAATGTCGCGCAGCAGCAGTGCCGCAACGCCGCCGGTCAGCGCCAGCGGCACGCCGGAGAACACCAGCGCCGCATCCGCAGCCGATCCCATGCCCATGAAGAGCAGCAGGAACACCAGCAGCAGCGCCACCGGCACCACGATCGTCAACCGCTTGGTCGCGGAGACCAGCTGCTCGAACTGTCCGCCCCAACCGATGAAGTAGCCCGGCGGCAGCTTGACCTTCTCGGCCACCGCCGCTTCGGCCTCGGCGACGAAGGAGCCGAGGTCGCGCGCGCGGACATTGGCGGTGACGACGATGCGCCGCTTGCCATTTTCGCGGCTGATCTGGTTGGGACCGGGCGTCGCATCGACGGTGGCGACCGACGACAGCGGCACATAACGCATCTGGGTGAGCGGGGAGGCGGCCAGCGCGGTCCGAATGGCCGTGCCGGAGCCGGCCTCCTCACCGGGCGGCAGCGGGATCGGGATCGCCCGGATCGCTTCGAGATTGCCACGCAGATGCTCCGGCAGGCGCACGACGATGTCGAAGCGGCGGTCGCCCTCGAACAGCTTGCCGGCCGACTTGCCGCCCACCGCGATCTCGACGATGCCCTGCACCTCACCGACGCTGAGGCCGTAGCGGGCGAGCGCCTGGCGGTCGAGCCGGACGGTGAGGATCGGCAGGCCTGCAACCTGTTCGATCTTGACGTCGCTGGCGCCGCGGATGCCGCGGATCGCGGCCTCCACCTGTTTAGCCGCGCCTTGCAGGATGTCGAGGTCATCGCCGAAGATCTTGACGCCGACGTCGCTGCGCACGCCGGAGATCAGCTCGTTGACCCGGAACTGGATCGGCTGGGAGATTTCATAGGCGCTGCCGGGAATGTCGTCCGCGGCATGGTCGATGGCCTCGATCACCTCCGATTTCGGCTTGTTTGGGTCGGGCCATTCGGCGCGCGGCTTCAGCATGATGTAGCCATCGGTCTGCGCGGGCGACATCGGGTCGGTTGCGATCTCTGCGGTGCCGATGCGGGTGAAGAACTCCTTCACTTCAGGGATCTGATTGATGCGTTTCTCCAGCGCCTTCTGAAGGTCCAGCGATTGCGTGAGACTGGTGCCGGGAATCCGGATCGAGGCCAGCGCGACGTCGCCTTCGTCGAGGCTCGGGATGAACTCGCCGCCCATGCGCGCGGCGGCGATGCCACTTGCGACCACGATGACGACGGCCATGATCGCGACGGCGAGCCGGTTGTCGATGGCAAATCGGAGCAGGGGGAGATAGGCGCGCTTCGCTGCCCGCATGAACAGGTTTTCGTGCTCGGACACCTTGCCGGTGACGACGATGGCAACCGCCGCCGGCACGAAGGTGATGGAGAACAGCACCGCAGCGCCCAGCGCCATCAGCACGGTCAGCGCCATCGGCGTGAACATCTTGCCTTCGACGCCGGTCAGCGTCAGCACGGGCAGATAGACCACCGCGATGATCAGCGTTCCGAACAGGCTCGGCTTGATGACGTCGCGCGAGCCGCGCAGAATCGCACGCAGGCGCTCGGACGTCGTCAATAGCCCGCCTTTGTCGCGCTGGGCCGCGGCCAGCATGCGCAGGCAATTCTCGACGATGATCACGGCGCCATCGACGATGATGCCAAAGTCGATTGCGCCGAGACTCATCAGGTTCGCGCTGACCTTGGTCTCGACCATGCCGGTGATGGTCATGGCCATGGACAGCGGAATGACGCAGGCGGTGACGAGGGCGGCACGGATGTTGCCGAGAATCAGGAACAGCACGGCCACCACCAGCGCCGCGCCTTCCAGCAGGTTATTCCGGACGGTGCGGATGGTGGCTTCGACCAGATCGGTGCGGTCGTAGACGGTCCGCGTCATGACGCCTTCGGGCAGCGACTTCGCGATGTCCTCGAGACGAGCCGCGACGCGGCGCGCCACGGTCCGGCTGTTCTCGCCGATCAGCAGCATCGCGGTGCCGAGCACGGTTTCCTCGCCGTTCCACGTCGCGGCGCCCGTGCGCAGATCGCGGCCTTCGGTCACGGTCGCGACATCCCTGATCCTGACGGGATTGCCGCCGCGCGAGCCGATGATGATGTCCTGGATCTCGTTGACGTTGCCAACCTGGCCTGGGGAGCGAACCAGATACTGCTCGCCGTTGCGCTCGATATAGCCGGCGCCGACATTGGCGTTGTTGGCGGCAAGCGCGGTCATGACGTCGCGAAAGCCGAGCCGGTAGGCCATCAGCTTGCCGGGGTCCGGCAGCACGTGGAATTGGCGCTCGAAGCCGCCGATGGTGTTGACTTCGATCACGCCAGGCACGTTGCGAAGCTGCGGCCGGATGATCCAGTCCTGCACGATGCGTAGATCGGTCAGCGAATAGTCGTGGCCGCCTTGCGTCTTGGCGCCCGCCTTGGCCTCCACGGTGTACATGAAGATTTCGCCGAGCCCGGTGGATACCGGGCCCATTGCGACTTCGACGCCGGCCGGAAGCTGATCCTTCACCTGCTGGATGCGTTCGCCGACGAGCTGGCGGGCGAAGTAGATGTCGGTGCCGTCCTTGAAGACGACCGTCACCTGGCTGAGGCCGTAGCGCGACAGCGAGCGGGTGTAGTCGAGCTTCGGCAGGCCGCCCATCGCGGTCTCGACCGGGAAGGTGATGCGCTGTTCGGTCTCGAGCGGCGAATAGCCGGGCGCACGGGTGTTGATCTGGACCTGAACGTTGGTGATGTCTGGCACGGCGTCGATCGGCAGGCGTTGGAAATTCCAGCCGCCGAAGGCGAGGGCGCCAAGCGCGAGCAGCAGGACCAGCCAGCGCTGATGCAGTGAGGCGGCGATGAGACGCTCAATCATGCTCGGCGTCTCCCTTGCCCATCTCCGCCTTGACCACAAAACTGTTCTCGGCGACGTAATGCTCGCCGGCCGCAAGGCCCGCCTTGATCTCGACATGGCGCGGATCGGAATCGCCAAGCTCCACGGGGCGCGCCTCGATCTTGTCGCCGTCCTCGCGGACGAACACGATCGTCTTGCTCTCCAGCGTCTGGATCGCGCTGCGGCGCACGGCAACCGCGACATTGCGCGCGGCAAGGATCAGCCGCGCCGTGACGAACAGGCCGGGACGCAGGCGTCCGTCCGGATTTGGCAGCACCACGCGGGCCAGCGCGGTCTGGGTCTCGCTACTGCCGATCGGCGCCATGTAGGAAATCGTGCCCTTGATCTCGCCGCGGCCATCGTCGGGATCGATCAGAACCTCCTCGTTGAGGTGGACGCGCCGCAGATCCTGCCGGTAGATCGACAGATCGACCCAGATGGTGGAGAGGTCGGCGACGACGAAGGCCGGCTTCTGCTCGGAAGCGTATTCGCCGAGCGAGATCTGCCGCTCGATGATGGTGCCGGCGATCGGCGCCTTCAGCTCGTAGACGGTAAGGCTCTGGTTGCTCTCGATCGCGGCGAGCAGATCGTCCTTGCCGACCTTGTCGCCGATGCGCTTCAGGATCGATTTGGCGATGCCCGGAAAGCGCGGCGTCACCTGCACCACGGCTTCCTGGTTGGCGCGCAGGATGCCATTGAAGGCGAGCGTGTCGGTCAGCGTCGCGCTCGCGGCCTCCGCCAGCAGCACGCCGGCGGCCGCGAGCTTGACGTCGGAGATGCGGATGCGGTCGGCGCCATGCTCGTCCTGCTCGACATGGTCGTTCGGCTTCTCCGGCTTCTTGTCCGCGGCATGCTCGGCGGGCGGGACCCTAGCCGGCGCCAGCAGGGCATAGCCACAAGCGCCGAGAGCGGCGGCAACAACAGCGACGACAATGGTGGAGGACGTCTTCATCGTGCGCTCTCCCGCGCCAGCGTGAACGGATTGCCGACCAGGCCTTCGATGGTCGCCACCCCCGCATGAAAGTTCTGCAGCGCCTCCTGCTCACGCAGCCGTGCCTGGGTGACGCTTGCCTGGGCGTCCAGCACTTCGAGCAGGGTGAAGCGGCCCTGACCGTAGCCTTGCGCGATCGCCTCGGACGCTTCGACGGCCTTCGGAATCGCGGCCTCGCGCAGGACTGCGAGTTCGCGCAGCGAGCCTTGCAGCGAGTCATAGGCCCGGCCGGCGATCACGATCAGCGCGTTGCGGTTGGCCTCGCGCTCGGCTTTGGTCTTGGCGAGGCTTTCCTGTGCCGAGAGGATGTTGCCCTGGTTCTGGTCGAACACGGGAATTGGCACCGAGAGCGTGAGGCGCACAGCATCGTCATTGGTTTCGTTGTAATGGCGCCAGCCAGCCGCGATCCGCACGTCGGGGTAGGGCTTGAGCCGTGCCAGCAACAGCTCGGCATTGCGCTGAGCATAGATCGCGGTCCAGCGCACCAGCTGCGGATTGGCATCGATCGCGGCGATGACCGATTGGAACGTCGGCGGGCGTCCCGTGATATCGAGCCGGCCGGAGACCTCGCCGAATTTCGCGGCGGGATCTCCCATCAGCACCGCCAGCTCGCGCCGGGCGCTGGCCAGCGTCGCCTTGAAGCGCTCGCGGTCGGCCTTCACCAAGGCGGAGGCGACCTCGGCGCGGCCGGTCTCGGCCGGCGAGGAGGCGCCGGCCTCGACGCGGCGGCGGAGCAGCGGCGTCAGGCGGTCGATCGCGGCGATCTGCTCGTCCAGGATCTGGATGCGCCGCTGCGCGCCGAGCACGCTGAGGAAAGCGATCGCTGTCTCCGACAGCACCTCCAGCCTGACGGCCTTGCGCTGAATGGCGGCGACCTCGATGCCGGCTGCGCCTGCGGCAATCCGCGCCTCCCGTTTGCCGAACAGCTCGAAAGCCTGGCTGATCTGGAGCGTGGTCTCGGCCGATCGCGTGCCGCGATATCTGCCAGAGCCGAATGAATCGTCCTGCTCGTAGGACAGTTCCGGATTGAGCAGTGCGCCCGCCTGGATGCGCTGACCCGTGGCAATGCCGACGTCGCGCTCCGCCGCCGTCAGGCGCGGACTCGCGGCCAGCGCGCGCGACAGCGCGCTCCGCATCGTCAAAGTCTGGGCGTGAGACGGTGCAAGCAATCCGACAAGCAGACACGCCGCCGCGCACGCGAGGCGCGCGGCCATTCCCCTGCAAAACATGAAACCGACCTGTGAAGGATGAACTCAATGGGCGCGGCGCGCCCGACCAATCCGTTCAGGCAATAGGTTTGGGAGGCGGGGAGTCGGTATCGGGAATAATTCCGGCGAGCTGGGGTGCGCGTTGCGGGCGCGATGCAGACACTAGCGCGACCGATGTGGCGGATAGCGCCGGCTGCGCCACCGTCACCGAGAAGCAGCCATGGCAATGATGGCCGCCGATCGCCTTGTGGTCGCCGTGGCCCGTGGAGCCATCGAGGATCGAAGCGATTTCCGAGCCGCGGGACGGGCTGGTCACATCGATGTCATGAGTGCCGTGGAGCGCGCCCGACAGCAGGTACATGACCGCAACAAACACAGCCATGAGTCCACGCCAATTGCGCGTGTGCCTGAGTCTAAACGGCCGGCGGTTCAAGACCACGAATTTACTCTCGCTGTCAGTCAGGCTGGCCTAGCACGGCGACGGGAACAGTGTCGACCCGCAACAATGTTACGTGTGGGAACTTGATGTCGCGGGGGCCGGCCCCACCGTGATTGTCCGGCGCGTGCAACCGCTCTATCTTGTGAGCATGGCTGATGCATGCTGCTCACCGCCGCCGCCCAATCTCGATCGCCATCGCGACAACAAGGCGTATCGTCGCGTGCTATGGGCGGTGCTCGCCGTCAATGCCGTCATGTTCCTCGCCGAGATCGGCGCGGGCCTTGCTGCCGGATCGGCGTCGCTCCAGGCTGACGCGCTCGATTTTCTCGGAGACGCCGCGAACTACGCCATCAGCCTTCTGGTGGTCGGCATGACGCTGCGCTATCGCGCTGCCGCGGCCCTGGCGAAGGGGCTGACGATGGGCGCCTTTGGCCTTTGGGTCGTCGGCACGGTGGTCTGGCACGCCGCCCATGGCACGCTGCCGAGCGCCTTCACCATGGGGGCGGTTGGTGTCGCGGCGCTTGCCGCGAACGTCGCCTCCTTCGGGCTGTTGTGGGCCCATCGCAAGGGCGACTCCAACATGCGCTCGGCCTGGATATGCACCCGCAATGACGTGCTCGGAAACATCGCCGTGCTGTTGGCCGCCCTCGGCGTGTTCGGGACCGGCACGGGCTGGCCCGATATCATCGTGGCCGCAATCATGGCCGGCCTCGCGCTTCAGGGAGCGGTTGTCGTGGTACGGCACTCCCGAATGGAGCTGAAGGTTGCTCCGGCCTAGAACGCGATGCCGCAAGTCGTGCCGCCGGATAGCAACGTCTGATAGGCTCCTCGGGTTCGTTATTTCTCGTGTTGGTGGCGGTGCATCGATGCGCCACCCGTGTAGCCGCGCAACGCGGCGTATTTGTCCAATTGAGCCTTTTCGAGAACGGCCCGCGTGAGCAGATGGTACTTGAGATGCGCGTCTCGGAGCTCGCCCTGAATGACCGAGATTGCGGCCGTTGCCGCTCTGAGGCTTTCGGGGGTTACGCTTCCGCTGGCGAATTGCTGGTCTAACTCGGCTTCCTTGTTGATCAGCCGGGTCCCGAGAGGGATCGCTTCGGACTTCATGGCGGCAAACATCTCCTGCACCTTGCCCCGTTGCTCGGAGGTCAACCCCAATCGGTCCCCAAGCTCAAGAACGTGGGAAGGTCCCGGATAGCCGTTGATCTCGGCAGCGAGCGCCAATCCCATACCGCGGCCCGCGCGCAGGTCTGCGATCTCCTGATCCGAGAGCGCTTTTATCTGGCGGAGCTGCATCCCTGCATAAGGCGTCTGCGCCCACAGGGATACCGAGGCAAGGAAAATGACTGTCGCAGCGATGAACTTCATGGGGATGTCCTTCCAATGTTAGACAGTCTGTAGTGTGTAATTCGTGGTCGAGACCAGCCAAGACCTCAGCAGTGATCTTCTATCGTTTTGGAGATTTCGTTCGGGGCGGCGAAAATCACGTCCGCCCGGTCACCCATCATGCCGGCCGACACGATAGCGGGCGCGCCGCTCTGCGGTCCGTCTTCGCTGGAATCCGTCTTCAGACGCAGATTGCGCTCCCAGAAGGGGCGCGTCTTGCCGTCGGCCGTTGTCACCCGATATGTGTCCCGACAGTGGGTCATGCCGGTGACGCGCTGCGCGGGATTCAGATTCTTCAGATTGGGGGCGCGGCCGCCACCCATCATCCCTCCCATCATGCCGCCCCCATTCATGCGGTTTTCGGCCGTTCGCTCCGGCGCGGCCCCCGGCTTGGTGGCCTCCTTAAGGAATGCCAACAGATCCGCGCGAACGCGTGAGTCATCGATCCCCTCGAACGGCATCTCGTTGTGCGGCACCATGCGCGCAGGATCGGTCAACCAGGCGTCCAGCGAGCGATCGTCCCAGATGATTCCCGAAGCTTTCAGCGCGTCGGAGTAGCGGTCGAAACTCGGCAAGCTGGCGGCCTTCCTCCCCCAGAGATTTGCAAGACTCGGCCCCGTCATGTTGCGGTCGGGCTCGAGCGAGTGACATGCCGCGCAGACGCGAAAATTGCGTTCGCCCCGAGCCACGCTGTCCTGCTGCGCGCCGGCCGGCGAGGAGACGAGGACGGCCGCGAATGCCACGAAGAGAAGGCGATCCATGCTCAATCTCCCCGATTTGAGAAGAAGAGATACTTGACCAGCGCTGCCGCCCCCAGCGCGAGCACGACAACGACCAGAACCGCGATCAGCTCCATGCCGCCCATCATTCCCGACATCATGTCCTGCATCATGGCTCACCTCATTCGGCTGGCTCCTGGATTCGCGACTTTGCAACGATCGCTTTCGATTTTCCCGGAGGTTGTGGCTTGCCCGCAGAAGGCAAATGCAAGCCCTTGACGATGCCGAAGATCGCGGGGATCACGATCAGCGTCAGCAACGTCGAGGAGATCATGCCTCCGATCATGGGCACGGCGATGCGCTGCATGATCTCCGAGCCGGTGCCGGTGCTCCACATGATCGGCAGCAGGCCGGCCATGATCGCGACCACCGTCATCATCTTCGGGCGGACGCGCTCGACGGCGCCCTCCATGATGGCAGCATAGAGATCCTCGCGGGTCAGCGGGCGGCCCGCGAGCACGCAGCGCGCCTTGGTCTCGGCGAGCGCGTGGTTGAGATAGATCAGCATCACGACGCCGGTTTCGGCTGCCACGCCCGCCAGTGCGATGAACCCGACGGCGACGGCGACCGACAGGTTGAAGCCGAGCCACCACATCAGCCAGAGGCCGCCGACCAGAGCGAAGGGCAGCGAGAGCATGACGATCATGGTCTCGGTGACCGAGCGGAAGTTGAGATAGAGCAGGAGGAAGATGATCAGCAGCGTCACCGGCACCACGATCTTGAGCCGCGCGGTGGCGCGTTCGAGATATTCGTACTGCCCGCTCCAGACCAGATAGTAGCCGGGCGGGAATTCGATGCTTGCCTGAACGGCGTGCTGGGCATCGGCGACGTAGCCGCCGAGGTCGCGGTCGCGAATGTCGACATAGATGTAGGTGGCAAGCTGGCCGTTTTCGGTTCGGATCGAGGTCGGCCCGCGTGCCGGCGTCACGCTTGCGACCTCACCGAGAGGGACGGCGCCGCCTGATGGCATAGGCACCAGGATGTCGCTGCTGATCGCCTTCGGATTGTCGCGCAGGTCGCGCGGGTAGCGCATATTGACGGTGAAGCGCTGACGTCCCTCCACCGTCGTCGTCACGGTCTGGCCGCCGAGTGCGGTCGCGATCGTGTCCTGCACGTCCTGTACCATGATGCCGTAGCGCGACAGCGCCTCGCGGTTCGGCGTGATCTCGAGGTAGTAACCACCGAGGCCGCGCTCGGCATAGGCCGAGGAGGTGCCTGGGACCGCCTTGAGCACCTGCTCGACCTGCTTTGCAAGCTTGTCGATTCCGGCGAGATCGGTGCCGATGACCTTGACGCCGACGGCCGTTCGGATGCCGGTCGAGAGCATGTCGATACGAGCCTTGATCGGCATGGTCCAAGCGTTGGAGACGCCAGGAAATTGCAATGCCTTGTCCATCTCGGCGATCAGGCTGTCGACGGTCACGCCGGCGCGCCACTCGGTCGTCGGCTTCAGATTGACGATGGTCTCGAACATCTCCGACGGTGCAGGGTCAGTTGCAGTCGCGGCGCGGCCGGCCTTGCCGTAGACCGAGGCAACCTCCGGGAAGGAGCGGATGATGCGGTCCTGGATCTGCATCAGCTCGGCGGCCTTGGTCACGGAAATGCCGGGCAGCGTCGTCGGCATGTAGAGCAGGGTGCCTTCGTTGAGGTTCGGCATGAACTCGGTGCCGAGCCGCCCGGCCGGCCAGACCGAGACGGCGAGCACGCCGAGCGCGAGCAGGATCACCGGGATCTTGGCGCGCAGCACGCCAGAGATCACCGGGCGGTAGATCCAGATCAGGAAGCGGTTGATCGGATTCTTGTGCTCCGGAATGATCTTGCCGCGGACGAAGATCACCATCAGCGCCGGGACCAATGTCACCGACAGCAGTGCTGCCGCCGCCATCGCAAAGGTCTTGGTGAAGGCGAGCGGGCTGAACAGCCGTCCTTCCTGAGACTCCAGCGTGAAGATCGGCATGAACGACACGGTGATGATGAGGAGGCTGAAGAACAGGGCAGGGCCGACTTCCGCGGCGGCCTCGATCAGGATCTTGACCCGCGATCGGCCGGGATCGGCGCGTTCGAGATGCTTGTGGGCGTTCTCGATCATGACGATGGCGGCGTCGATCATGGCGCCGATTGCGATCGCAATGCCGCCGAGACTCATGATGTTGGAGCCGATCCCGAGCAGCTTCATGGCGCCAAAGGCCATGAGAACGCCCACGGGAAGCATCAGGATCGCGACCAGCGCGCTCCGGACATGCAACAGGAACACGATGCAGACGAGGGCGACGACGATGCTCTCCTCGACCAGCGTATGCTTCAGCGTATCGATCGCCGCGTAGATCAGGTTCGAGCGGTCGTAGACCGGAACGATCTCGACCGATTTCGGCAGGCTTGTCGCGATCTCCCTGAAGCGTTTCTTGACGTTCTCGATCACGTCGAGCGCGTTCACGCCAAAACGTTGGAGCACGATGCCGCTCGCGACCTCGCCCTCGCCATTGAGCTCGGCGATGCCGCGCCGCTCGTCGGGACCGAGCTCGATCCGGGCGACGTCGCGCAGCTTGACCGGAGTGCCGTCGCTGGTCTTCAGCACGATGTTGCCGAGATCCTCGATGCTCCTGAGATAGCCCTTGCCGCGGATGACATATTCGAACTCGGACAGCTCGACGGTGCGGCCGCCGACATCGGCATTGCTGGCGCGGATCGCCTCGCGCATCTTCTGCATGGTGATGCCGAGGTCGCGCATGCGCTGCGGGTCGAGGATGACATTGTACTGCTTGACGAAGCCGCCGACGCCGGCAACCTCCGCAACGCCTTCGGCCTTGGCCAGGGCGAATTTCAGGTTCCAGTCCTGGATCGTCCTGGTCTCCGCGAGGTTCAGCTCCTTCGACATGATGGCGTATTGGTAGACCCAGCCGACGCCGGTGGCGTCCGGGCCGATCGTCGGCGTCACGCCGGCCGGCAGCCTTGATGCCGCACCGTTGAGGAATTCGAGCACGCGCGAGCGCGCCCAGTAGATGTCCGTGCCGTCCTCGAAGATGATGTAGACGAAGGAGACGCCGAAGAAGGAGAACCCGCGCACCACCTTCGATTTCGGCACCGTCAGCATCGCCGTGGTGAGGGGATAGGTGACCTGGTCCTCGATCACCTGCGGTGCCTGTCCCTGATATTCGGTGTAGACGATGACCTGGGTGTCGGAGAGATCAGGAATGGCGTCCAGCGGCAGATGGACGAGGGCGTAGAGGCCCGCGGCGGCGGCAAAGCCGGTGCCGAACAGCACCAGCAGCAGGTTGCGTGCCGACCATGCGATGAGGCGCGCGATCATGGCTTGGCTCCCATCGCCTTGTCGCCGCCTTGCACCGTGCCGGTCTCGGCAAAACCTTTCAGCGCGGCCTTCAGATTGCTCTCGGCGTCGATCAGGAAGTTGGCGGAGGTGACGACGGCGTCGCCCTCGGCAAGGCCGTCGCGGATCTCGACATAGCCGTCGCCGCGCCGTCCGGGCTTGACCTCGCGCGGCTCGAAACGCCCCTGGCCCTTGTCGACCAGCACGGCCTGCCGGCTGCCGGTGTCCAGCAGCGCGCTCTCGGCGACGCTGAGCACCGGCACCGGCGTGCCGGTGTCGATCTCGGCGTCGACATACATGTCGGGAAGCAAAGCGAGGTCGGCATTCGCCAGCTCAATTCGCACCCGCGCCGTGCGCGTCTCCTTGTTCACCTGCGGATAGATCACGCTGATCAGGCCCTTGAAGTCGCGGCCGGGATAGCTGCGGGCCCGCACCATCACGGGCTGGCCGACAGCGACATTGCCGAGATCGCGCTCGGCCACGTCCACCGTCGCCCAGACCTGCGAGATGTCGGCGATGCGGAACAACACGTCGCCGGGCTGGGCGCGCATGCCCTCGATGGCGTTGCGCTGGAGCACGATGCCGTCGCGCGGCGACGACCACTGAATGGCGATTGGCAGGGTGTGGTTCTTCTCCATTTCGGCGATGACGGGTTCGGGGACGTCGAGATTGATCAGGCGCTGCCGGGAGCCGCGGCCATAGGGCTCGATGCCCGCCGTCGTCTTCGAGGTGATCGTCGCGAGATATTCGGCGGCCGCCGACGAGACGGCGGGGCTGTAGATCTCCATCAGCGGATGGCCCCTGGTTACGCGGCTGCCGGTGGTGACGTCGGCGACCTTCTGCACAAAACTGTCGGCGCGCATCGCGACCACCGAGACCCGGCGTTCATCGAGCTGGATGGTGCCAGGCGCGCGCACCAGCGTTCTGATCCGGCGCAGCTCGGCCGGTTCGGATTTGACGCCGCTGCGCTGGATCTTGCCGGGCGACAGTTTCACCGACCCATCGTCGCTGTCCTCGCCTTCGTAGACGGGGATGTAATCCATCCCCATCGAGTCCTTCTTCGGCACGGGCGAGGTGTCCGGCAGGCCCATCGGGTTGCGGTAATACTTGATCTTGCGATCGCCCTTGGCGTCGGTTGCCATGACGGCGGGCGCTTCGTCAGCTTCCTCGAAGCTGATGTCCTCGCTCGCCCGCACGGCGCGATAGTCGCGGCCGTCGGCGGTCTTCTTCGGGGTGAGGGAGTAGAACGGCCGGCCGTCCGGATCCCGGAAATAGATCGGTGCGCCCGCGTCAGCCGCATGCGCGGCGAAAGTCAGCGAGCTTGAATCCGACTGAGGCTGCATGGCGCGGCCGCCAATCAGCGCGACACCTGCCGCCGCGAAAATCGCAGCGGCAGTGCCTGCAATGGCGAGGCGGGTCATTTCTCGGCCGTGACGACGAGCTTGCTTTCGACCGTGCCGGTCTCACCCTGCACCTTGGCGCCGAGCGAGAGTTGCCAGCGTCCGGCCATGCTGAAATTGGCCTTGAAACGATAGGTCCCGGGTTCAGTGCCCGGCATCGGCGTGACCTTGGTGGCCATCTCCTGCATGCCGTCAGGCGCCATGTCGAGCCGGCTGGCGAAGATCACCGCATCGGGTATCGCCTTGCCGCTGGTCTTGTCGACCAGCCGCACGGTCACGATGCGATCGGCCCCGGTCTTGATGGTCGGTTGAGCCAGCTGGAATTCGTAGTTCTTGATTTCGGCGTGCGCGCTCCCCGTGAACGCAGCGCCGATCAGCGCGGCGATGGCGGCGCGCGCGAGCTTGGTGGTCGTCATAATTTATAGTTCCTCGATGGGTCTGATGGAGCCGCCGGAGCTGCTCGCGGCAAGCCGACATGCAGCCAAGCGGCAGGCAATGGCGCGCACGCCGATGTCGGCGCGCACGATCATCAGGCGCGTCAGCGCCGATCAGGCCCGGGTTCGAGGAGGATGGTCGGGAGGTTTTGCCGCGAGGCCGTCGCGCAGGCGGTCATTGCCCGGCGCGAGCGCGCTCTTCTGCGGCTGCCGCTCGATCACAGTGCTCGCTCCCGAAGGAGTGGAGAGCGACAGGCCCAGCATGCACACCGCGACGAGCGGACAGGAATCGCAGGTCTTGCTCTTGGTCTGATCCGGGCAGCAGGGCATGTCTTCGGACATGCCTTGCGTGTCGTCCGACATCGCCGTCATGCTGCTTCCTGCACCCGATACCGCCATGGCAGATGCCGGCGTCGCCAGCGGTGCGAGCAGGAGCCCGACCGCCACGAGCAGCATCACGACAGCCTTGGCGAACCTATTCAGGTGCATGCCTCATTGTCGCATGGCACGACGGAACCTGTAAACCGGCCCGACATCACGATTTGGCCAGAGGCGGACGCGGCGGCATCTTGCGCGTGGGGCAATATAATTCGCGTTAAGCAAATTCTGAATTTTTGGAGGAGCGTGCGATCAGGCACTGCGCTCGGGGCGTTGCGACAACAACGCTTCAGCTGCCGCATCTTGAAGGAGCCAATCTTCTTTGGCTTCGATCGTGACCGCGACGCGGCGGCTCGCCTCCATTGCCCGCTCCAGCCACTTGATGGCCTCGTCGATCCATTCGTCATGGTGCGCTGGATCGGCGATGGCCTTTTCCCGAAATGCGTCTGCCTGCTTCAGGCAAGCGGTTCTGCGGTCCACGCGGCTCTCCCGAGTTTTCCGCCCCGACCGCATCTTTGATGCATCGCGTAATGGACGTCGTTAACATAGGACATGTGACGCGCCGCAAAAACGGAAGGCATCGCGAATGTTTGTTCCCGCCGACGATGCCGGCCTTCGGCATCGCGGGCGCGGCAACTGCGGTCATTACGAACGCGGGAGGGCTCGACCTTCATACATGAACGTCATCGGCTTTGGTCCCCGCATATAGCCGACATTGAGATCTTGGACGGCGAAGCCGTTGGTGCGGATCAGGTCTGCGATGGCGCGGTTGAGATGGCAGCCGCCCGCGATGACCTTCCAGGGCGGGGTCAAACGATCCTGCCACCATTGCACGCTGGGCTCGGGCGCGCGGCCATGCTCGACGAACAGAAGCTGTCCGCCCGGCTTCAGGATACGTCGAGCCTCCGAGAGCGCGCGATTGACGTTGGGGATGCTGCACATCGTCCACGTCGTCACGACGGTGTCCACGCTCGAACTCTCCAGCGGAATGGCTTCCGCGGAGCCTTCGATCAGATCGAGCCGGCTCGCATGCTGCCGACCGGCGTTGCGCGCGACCTCCAGCAGCTTGGGTGATGGATCAATGCCGATGATTTGCGTCACGCTCGGCCCGTAGAATCCGAGATTGAGCCCAGGACCAATGCCGAGCTCAAGGACGCGCCCCGTTGCGGCGGATGCGACCCGGGTACGATAAGGCACGAGCTGGGCTTGGCGCATGGCGAGCTGCGTCAGCCAAGGCAAGATCCTGTCCTGATAGAAGCTCATGCGACTCCTCGGACATCGTATCTGTCTCGCGGGGCCGTGCTGGCCCCGCGTCCTGTCGCGGTGGCCTTACGCCCGCTCTTCCCAGATCATCGCCAGATGCACGATGGTCTGCACCGCCTTTTCCATGTCCTGCCGGCTGACCCATTCCAGCCGCGAATGAAACGCGTGCTCGCCGGCGAAGATGTTGGGGCAGGGCAGTCCCATGAAGGACAGGCGCGAGCCGTCGGTGCCGCCGCGGATCGCGGTGCGCATCGGGCGCAGGCCGGCGCGGCGGATCGCCTCGATGGCGTATTCGAGCACGTGCGGGTGACGGTCGATCACCTGCTTCATGTTGCGGTACTGCTCGCGCACCTCGAACGTGTAGGTCGAGCGCGGATAGTACTTCATCACGTCCTTGACGATGGTCTCGAGTAGGACCTCCTTCTCCTTCAGCCCTTCCTCGGTGAAGTCGCGGACGATGAAGGAGAGCGTCGCCTGTTCCAGCGCGCCCTCGATGCCGACCGGGTGCAGAAAGCCCTGCTTGCCCGAGGTCGTCTCCGGCGAGCAACCTTCCTTGGGCAGGCGCTCGACGATGGCGGCTGCGATCTTGATCGCGTGCTCCATCTTGCCCTTGGCATAGCCGGGATGGGCGCTGACGCCGTTGATGGTGATGGTGGCCCCATCGGCCGAGAAAGTCTCGTCCTCGACGCAGCCGGCGCTCTCGCCGTCCATGGTGTAGCCGAAATCCGCCCCGAGCTTCTTCAAATCGACATTGTCGACGCCGCGGCCGATCTCTTCATCCGGCGTGAACAGGATCTTGATGGTGCCGTGCTTCACATCGGGATTGTTGATGAAGAAATGCGCGGCATCCATGATCTCGGCGACGCCGGCCTTGTTGTCGGCCCCCAGCAGCGTGGTGCCGTCGGTCGTGATGATGTCGTTGCCGATCTGGCTCTTCAGCGCAGGGTGCTCGGCGAATCGGATCACCTGGCTGGTGTCGCCAGGCAGCACGATGTCGCCGCCGCGATAGTTCGTCACCACCTGCGGCTTGACGTCCTTGCCGGTGACGTCAGGCGAGGTGTCCATGTGCGAGCAGAAGCAGATCACCGGCACCTTCTTAGGTGTGTTGGCGGGGATCGTTCCATAGACATAGCCGTAGTCGTCGAGATGCGCATCCTCAACGCCCATGGCCTTCAGCTCGGCGGCGAGCACGCGGCCGAGATCCTTCTGCTTCTCGGTCGAGGGCGAGGCCGGGGAGTCCGGATCGGACTGGGTGTCGATGGTGACGTAGCGCAGGAAGCGCTCGGTCACGGTATGCGAAAAGGTGAGGGAGGACATTTCTGGTCAAACCGCCGGGTCAGATGAGCAAGGCGATATACCAGAAAAGCGGGCCGCGTTGCGGCCGGAACGAGGTCGGATCAGGCTTAAGGAAAAGTAATTGCTAGATCGCCTCTTTCAGTTCCTTGACCGGGCGGAATGCGACCTTCCAGCTGGCCTTGATGTGGATCGGCTCGCCGGTGGCGGGATTGCGGCCGGTTCGGGCGGCGCGCTTGCGGACCTGCAGGATGCCGAGACCGACGATCCGGACGCGGTCGCCCTTCTTCAGGTGCTTGGTGATCAGGTCGACCATGTCGGTCAGGACGGCTTCGGCGCGCTTTTTCGACAGGTCCTGGCTCTCCGCGATGTCAGCGGCGAGGTGCTTGAGTGTGATGGTGGCGGGAGCGGCTGCTTTCTTCGCCATGTCTGCCTCCTCGATTCTGGCCGGAGTCCTCTAGGAAGATGGTCTGGGAACTCCGGAGGTTCCGCGAGGCGTAGACGATTCGGGAATGGACTGACTACGCGCCTGCGCGGCCCGTTAAGCATCGTCTGCATGCGGTGCTTGGTAGGAAACGCCGGCGTTGCGGCTAACGACGCAACGTCCTTGACTTCACCAAGTCCGGCCTTTAAGTCCCCCCTCGTTCCGCAGACATTTGCGTGTCACGCGGGAGTAGCTCAGTTGGTTAGAGCGCCGGCCTGTCACGCCGGAGGTCGCGGGTTCGAGCCCCGTCTCTCGCGCCATTTCATGGCGGAATACACCCCTCGATCTCATAAAATCAATGGTTTGGCGGCTTGTCTTTACCTGTCGCTGGACATCAAAAAGGCCGCCCGAGGGCGGCCGTTTGGCATCAAATCGGACCTTTCGTCTCAGCGAATCTCCGACGTGCCCGCGCTGGTCACCACCACTGGCTTGCCGGCCTTCATCACGTGGGTGGACTGGGCGGTCTGGGCGTAATCGGCATGGGTGCGGGCCGCGATCCCGAAGCCGGCCACAGCAATGCCGGCCACCAGCGCCACCACCACGATCTTGAGGTGGGTCGCACGATCAGCAGAGTGAATTGAGTGGTTCATCTGAGCCTCCCGACGGGCTTTGCCGCCGTCTATGGGCTCTTCTTCTAGGCACTCTCTGTTTCCGGATGGTTTCGCCGGTTCCGCAAAATGGTTTCATCTCGCCATCAGGCAGGTTTCTGCGGGCGGGCCGGGGAAGGCCGGTCTCAAGCGGCGGCCCGGCCGATATCAGCAGGACGCCGTGGTGGTGAGCGCGGCCGAGAGCAGGAGTAGCGCACCACGTCCGCGCCATAGCTGCCCTTGAGCGCGTCGTTGAACACGTCGACTGTCAGTGGGCGCATCCGAATGCCTCTTGGACGGATCAAGTCGGGGAGGCCGCCGTGACCCGGGCTTGGCACGCCCCGGCTTTCTTGGCAGAGGTGGAATCATGAGCGAGACGGAGAGCAGGGGCGGGTCGACGTCGTCCGAAACGGACGAGAGCGCGCCGGCGGCGCCGGTCACCGCGATGCTGTCGTCGCGGCTGATGGTGCTCGCCAACCTGCTCAAGCGCGGCGCCATCCTGCGCTACAAGCGTCTCACAGGACTGAACTCGGTCGAGTTCGGTCTTGTCGCCTCGCTCGGGCGGCGGCCGCCCATGAGCGTGGCGCGGCTCGCCGAGGCCGTCGGCCAAGACAAGGGACAGATCAGCCGTGCGCTGGCAAACCTCTTGTCGCGCAAGCTGATCGCGAAAACGGCAAACCCGAAGGACAGCCGCGAGGTGCTGATCTCGCTGACTGCGACGGGCCTCGCCGCGCATGATGCGATCGTCGATGGCGCGCAGGAACGCAATCGGCGCCTGCTTCAACATTTGAGCGAAGCCGAGTTCCACACGCTGCTGCGGCAGGTCGATCAGCTCACGGCGATCGCCGCCGAGATGCTCGAGAGCGAGAAGAATTCGCGCTGATGTCTCGGCAATCTCTGGAAATGTTGGAGTGTTTCTAAGAATTTTTCTAAGAAGTTTTCAATTAGGCAATTCGCGCGCCCTCACATAAGCGTCACCGCAGCGCATGTCGCCGCGGGGACTGGCGGCATGACGATCAAAACATGCAGCTTGGGGTGGCGCGTTGAACAGTCTTGGAATGCTGCGGTCGGCCGTGTTGGCGACCGCATCCGCTTGGGTCTTGATGCCGCAGGCATCGCTCGCACAATCGTCCGCGCAGGGTGGCGCGCAGAACATTCCGTCGGTGACGGTCACGGCGCCGGAAGCGCGCCGCCGCACTGCTGCGACCCCTCAGCGCCGCGCGCCGCGGTCGTCGGAGCAGACCGCCAACAGGAACAAGCCGCAGCCGCAGCGCAATGTCGGCTTCGTCGAGACGCCGCGCGGTCCGGTGAACGGCTACGTCGCCGGCCGCAGCTCGTCCGGCACCAAGACCGACACGCCGATCATGGAGACGCCGCAGTCGGTGTCGGTGATCGGTGCGGAACAGATTCGCGACCAGAAGCCGAACAAGTTCGATGAGATCGTGCGCTACTCGCCCGGCATTCACGGAGAAACTTACGGCGCCGACAACCGCAACGACTGGTTCCAGATTCGCGGATTCAAAGCCGAGGATGTCGGCCTGTTCCTCGACGGACTGCAGCTTTTCTATACGTCTTACGCCAGTTGGAAGCTGCAGCCATTCAACCTGGAACGCGTCGAGATCCTGCGCGGGCCGTCAGCGGTCCTGTACGGCGGATCGAATCCGGGCGGCATCGTGAATGCCATTTCAAAGATGCCGCCTGCCGAGCCAGTCCGCTATCTCGAGGCCGGCGTCAACAACTTCGGCAACAGCTATCTGTCGTTCGATTTCGGTGGCCCCGTTACAACGGCAACCGAGCCCGGCAAGCTGTTCTATCGCGTGGTCGGGCAGGTCAAGGGCGGCGGCACTCAGGTCGATTTCACGCCTGACAACAACTACTTCATCGCGCCGTCCTTTACCTGGGAGCCCGATGAGGACACGTCTTTCACCGTCCTGGCGTCGGCATCCAAGTACGAGACGCGCAGCCTAAACTTCCTACCTTACGTCGGCACCGTCGTGAATGCGCCCTGGGGGAAGATTCCGACCAGCCTCTTCGCCAGCGATCCGAGCGTCGACACTTTCCAGCGCGAGCAGGAAATGATCGGTTACCGTTTTGAGCGCAACCTCTCCGACGACGTCACGGTTCGGCAGAACGCGCGCTTTGCCCATGTCGACGTAACCCTTTCGACGCTGTACGGCCTCGGCTACCTGACGACTCCTGCCGCGGCAGACCTCAAGCGGGGCAACTTCCTGACACATGGCGTCGCAAATCAGGCCAATCTCGACAACCAGGTCGAGTATCGTTTCGCGACCGGCCCGCTGCAGCACACCTCGCTGTTCGGCGTGGACCTCAAGCACTACAAGATCGACGATTGGCAGGGCTTTGGCGCGGCAACGCCGCTCAATTTCCTGAACCCGGTCTATACGCCCACCGCGCGCTTCGACGGTGCCCCGTATCAGAACGCCACGCTGACGCAGAAGCAGGTCGGCGTCTACGCGCAGGATCAGATCAGGCTTGGCCGGCTGACGCTGGTGCTGTCGGGCCGCAACGATTGGGTTGACACTGACAACGACAACCATATCGGCGCGAGCATGGGACGGAACGACAGCGCGTTCTCTGGCCGCGCCGGCCTGATCTATAATTTCGACAATGGGATTGCTCCTTACGTCTCCTACGCGACGAGCTTCAATCCGATCATCGGCACCAACTTCACGCTCAATCAGCTCTTTCTGCCGGAGACCGCAAGGCAGGCGGAAGTCGGCCTGAAGTACCAACCGCTCGGCTTCGACGGTCATTTCGGTGTGGCGCTGTTCGACCTGAAGCGCGACAACGTGCTGACGACTGACCCGAACAATGCGCTGTTGTCAGTGCAGACCGGGCAGGTAACCTCGCGCGGCATCGAGCTCGAGGCCGTGGCCAACGTAATGCCCGGGCTGAAGGTGATCGCCTCGCATACCGTCTTCGACATCTTCGTGAGCCGCGACCTCAACAGCGCGCTGATCGGCAAGACGCCGACCAACACACCAAGCCAGTTCACCTCTGGCTGGGCCGACTACACCATCCAATCTGGCCCGCTGGCCGGGCTCGGTTTCGGCGGCGGCATCCGCTATGTCGGTAAATCCTACGCCGACAACGTGAATACGCTGGAGGTTCCGGCTTATCTCTTGGGCGATGCGGCCGTTCACTACGAATGGCAGGGCTGGCGATACGCGCTCAACGTGTCGAACGTCACTGATAAGACCTTCGTGGGAAGCTGCTCTTCTCCCACCGCCTGCTTCTACGGCGACCGCCGGCGCGTGACCGCCAGCGTGTCCTACAAATGGTAAGCGCAGGCGAGGAGAGGCGATCGTGAAGGCGCGCACGGTCAGGCTCTGGTCCGTGGTCCATACCTGGACCAGCCTGATCTCGACCGTGTTCCTGCTGCTGCTCTGCCTGACCGGCCTGCCGCTGGTGTTCCACCACGAGATCGATGAGCTCCTGGGCTATGCCCCCCAGCCCGAAGCTCATGCGAGCGCGGCGCGCGCGACGCCGCAAGCCGTCGCCGAGGCCGCGCTCGCCGCCGATCCCGGCCGGGTGATGCAATATATCTCCTGGGACAAGGACGAGCCCGGGATCGTGATGGCCTTCACCAACAGCGCCCCTGACGGGGTTCCCGACAATGCGACGGTACGAGCGTTCGACGCCGTCTCGGCCAAGCTGCTCGGGCCTGTCGGGGTCGGGCCGATGCTGATCGTGCTCAAGCTGCACACCGACATGTTCGCCGGCCAGGCCGGAAAACTGTTCCTCGGTGCGATGGGGTTCTTGTTCGCCGTCGCCATCGTCTCGGGCGTGGTGCTGTATTGGCCGTTCACCCGCCGCCTGCGCTTTGCCACCATCCGCGATCGCGCCTCCCGTCGCGTGCGCTGGCTCGACTGGCACAATCTGATCGGCGTGGTGACGGTGGCCTGGGCGCTGGTGGTCGGGCTGACCGGCGTCGTCAACACCTGGGCCGAGCTGATGCTGAACCAGTGGAAGGCGACCGAGCTCGCCAGCATGGTCGCACCCTATGCCGGCAAGCCGCCGCCAGCGCATCTGGCCTCACTCGATGATGTCGTCGCGCGCGCGAAGCGGGCGGCTCCCGGCATGGAGATCGCCTTCATCGCGTTTCCGGGCACGCCGTTCACGTCCTCGCATCATTTCGCTGCCTTCATGCGGGGCGATACGGCCCTGACGGCGCGGCTGCTCAAGCCTGTCCTGCTGGACGGCGAAAGCGGGGAGGTCGCCGACAGCCGGGCGCTGCCGCTCTATCTGCAGGCGCTCTTGATCTCGCAGCCGCTGCATTTCGGCGACTACGGCGGCATGCCGCTCAAGGTGATCTGGGCCGCGCTCGACGTGCTCACGATCGTCGTGATCGGCAGCGGCCTCTATCTCTGGCTGGCGCGGCGGCGGAAGCGGTCGTCCGCCCGCGCCGACGCATTCGCCAGACGAGTTCCGGTCCCGTCGTGATGCATGGCTCGCCCGACCGCTCGCGGCTGTGGATACGTGTCTTTGCTGCACCTATCCTGCTGGCGGCCGCCACCATCACCGGCTTGCTGGCCGCGTTGCTTTGGGGCGAGGCCGGCCAATATGTCGCCTGGGTGACGGTGGGAGCGCCTGTCCTGGTTGTAGTCTGGACTTTGCTGCGCCCCAGCCTAGATAAAGTGCGCCTTCCCAACCGAGGACGTCACGGCCGAGCGCGCGTGGACTGATCGGGATCGCCCTTGCTGGGGCAGCTGTTCTGCTCCATACCAGCGCGGGGTGATTCCGGGATTTCCACCGTTCTGGGAGCGGCAAAGGGCCTGAAAAGAGCGTGTCTTGCGCCCATTGGTGCACTGCGCTAAGGCTCAGAATAATTCCAAATCGGACGAATCCGTGGCTGTCCCGAGGCTGCGGGAAAAAGGGCTCGTCGATGAGCGGCATTCTAGAGAACTATCTTCCACTCGTTGTCTTTATAGGGGTCGCGGGCCTCATCGGCCTCGTGCTGCTGATCGCGCCCTTCATCGTGGCGTTCCAGCAGCCGGACCCGGAAAAACTGTCGGCATATGAGTGCGGTTTCAACGCCTTCGACGACGCCCGCATGAAGTTCGACGTCCGCTTCTACCTGGTCGCCATCCTCTTCATCATCTTCGACCTCGAGGTGGCGTTCCTGTTTCCGTGGGCGGTGGCGTTCGGCAAGCTTGGCGCGACCGGCTTCTGGTCCATGGTGGTGTTCCTCGCCGTGCTGACGGTCGGGTTCGCCTATGAATGGAAAAAAGGGGCACTCGAATGGGATTGAACCCTCCTACTCAGTCCTTGGCTCCGGTCGTCGCGCCGGCCCCCAAGGGCATTTTGGATCCGTCGACCGGCAAGCCGGTCGGGGCCAATGATCCGTTCTTCCTCGAGGTCAAGCACGAGCTGTCCGACAAGGGCTTCTTCGTCGCGGCCACCGATGATCTCATCACCTGGGCGCGCACCGGCTCGCTGATGTGGATGACCTTTGGTCTCGCCTGCTGCGCGGTCGAGATGATGCAGGTCTCGATGCCGCGTTACGACGTCGAGCGCTTCGGCTTCGCGCCGCGTGCCTCGCCGCGCCAGTCCGACGTCATGATCGTCGCGGGCACCCTGACCAACAAGATGGCACCGGCGCTGCGCAAGGTCTACGACCAGATGCCCGAGCCGCGCTACGTCATCTCGATGGGCTCCTGCGCCAATGGCGGGGGCTACTACCATTATTCCTACTCGGTCGTGCGCGGCTGCGACCGCATCGTGCCGATCGACATCTATGTGCCGGGCTGCCCGCCTACGGCGGAAGCGCTGCTCTACGGCGTGCTGCTGCTGCAGAAGAAGATCCGCCGCACCGGCACCATCGAACGCTAAGGTTTTACGTCATGGACGACGCCAAGCTCGACGCCCTTGGGCAGACGATCGTTAGCGCGCTTCCGGGCGCCGCGACCGGTCACTCGGTGGCCTTCAACCAGCTCACGGTGGACGTCGAGGCCGCCAAGATCGTCGAGGTGGTCAAGTACCTGCGCGACGATCCGAACTGCCGCTTCGTCAACATCACCGACATCACGGCGGTGGACTATCCGGATCGCGAGAAGCGTTTCGACGTGATCTATCACTTCCTGTCCCCCACGCTGAACACGCGGATCCGGCTCAAGGCCCAAGCCGACGAGACCACGCAGGTGCCGTCGCTGATCGACGAATTCCCCGGCGCCGACTGGTTCGAGCGCGAGGCCTACGACCTCTACGGCGTGTTCTTCGTCGGCCATCCCGACATGCGCCGCATCCTCACCGATTACGGTTTCGAGGGCCATCCGCTGCGCAAGGATTTCCCGCTGACCGGTTTCGTCGAGGTCCGCTACGACGACCAGGAGAAGCGGGTGGTGTACGAGCCTGTCAGGCTCAACCAGGAGTTCCGCAAGTTCGATTTCCTCTCGCCGTGGGAAGGAGCGGACTATCCGTTGCCGGGGGATGAAAAAGCGGGGCCGAAGAGCTGATCATGAACGAGCAACCGCAGAATCTCCGTAACTTCACCATCAATTTCGGCCCGCAGCATCCGGCGGCGCACGGCGTGTTGCGGCTGGTGCTGGAGCTCGACGGCGAAGTCGTCGAGCGCGTCGATCCGCATATCGGCCTGCTTCACCGCGGCACCGAAAAGCTGATCGAGCAGAAGACTTACCTGCAGGCGATTCCCTATTTCGATCGCCTGGACTACGTCGCGCCGATGAACCAGGAGCATGCCTTCTGCCTGGCTGCCGAAAAGCTGCTCGGCATCGAGGTGCCGCGCCGCGGCCAGCTCATCCGCGTGCTCTATTGCGAGATCGGCCGCATCCTGTCGCATCTGCTCAACGTCACCACGCAGGCGATGGACGTCGGCGCGCTGACCCCGCCGCTGTGGGGTTTCGAAGAGCGCGAGAAGCTGATGGTGTTCTACGAGCGCGCTTCGGGCAGCCGCATGCATGCGGCCTTCTTCCGCGTCGGCGGCGTGCATCAGGACCTGCCGCAGAAGCTGGTCGACGACATCGAGGCTTGGTGCGACCCGTTCCTGAAGGTGGTCGACGACCTCGACCGTCTGCTCACCGCCAACCGCATCTTCAAGCAGCGCAACGTCGACATCGGCGTCGTGTCGCTCAAGGAGGCCTGGCAGTGGGGTTTCTCGGGCGTGATGGTGCGCGGCTCGGGCGCGGCCTGGGACCTGCGCAAGTCGCAGCCCTATGAATGCTATGCCGAGATGGATTTCGACATCCCGATCGGCAAGAACGGCGACTGCTACGACCGCTATCTGATCCGCATGGAAGAGATGCGCCAGTCCGTGCGCATCATGAAGCAGTGCATCCAGAAGCTGAACGCGCCCGAGGGCAAGGGCCCGGTCGTCGTCGCAGACAACAAGGTCGCGCCGCCGCGCCGTGGCGAGATGAAGCGCTCGATGGAAGCGCTGATCCACCACTTCAAGCTCTACACCGAGGGCGTCCACGTGCCGGCCGGCGAAGTCTATGCCGCGGTCGAGGCGCCCAAGGGCGAGTTCGGCGTCTACCTGGTCTCCGACGGCACCAACAAGCCCTACAAGTGCAAGATCCGCGCGCCGGGCTTTGCCCATCTCCAGGCCATGGACCACGTCTGCCGCGGCCATCTGCTCGCCGACGTCTCGGCGATCCTCGGCTCGCTCGACATCGTGTTCGGAGAGGTCGATCGGTGATGGCGCAGGCGCCAATCCAGTTTGACCGTGCCTCGGGGGCCCTTGAAGGGGCCAACCTGTGGGAGCGGACGGCTGCCTTGGCGCTGGTGACGGGATCGAAGATCTCCTCGCACTTCTCGCATATGGGCTACATCGCCTGCGCCAATTTGCTGGCGAAGACGCTGCCCAAGCGCAACATCGCGATCAGGCTCAATCCCGACGCCGTGTTCGAGTTCCCCTACGGCGACGGCTATTGGAGCAAGCTGCTCAACCGCTCCTACAATTACGAAGACGAGCTCGAGCTGCTGTTTTCCGACTCCGTCGACGTCGACTACACGCTGCTCGATTGCGGCGCCAATTACGGCTACTGGTCGGTGCTGGTGTCGAGCAGGCCGTTCGGTTCGCACAAGGCGATTGCGATCGAGCCGTCGGGCCAGAACTATCCGAAGCTCGCCAACAATGCCCGCATCAATGAGGGCCGCTTCGAGACGATGAAATGCGCGATCGGTGCAGCCCGCGGCACCGCGCGCTTGTCCGGCACCAAGCATGAAGCCTTCAGCATCGCCGGCGATCCCTCAGTGGGCGGCGAGGAGGTGCCTGTCATCGCGCTCGACAACCTGATCGACGACGGCAAGGTTGCCGCCAGCGGCAAGTATCTGATCAAGCTCGACGTCGAGGGCGTCGAGATCGAGGCGATCAAGGGCGGAGCACGGCTGCTCCAGGCCGACAGCGTCATCATGTGCGAGGAGCACGGCAGCGACCGCTCCCATGCGGTGTCGCGCTACATCCTCGAGCAGACCCCGCTGAAGCTGATCGTGTTCGATCCGCGCAGCAACCGGATGGAGACCGTGACCGAGCTGTCGATCCTCGACCGCATCAAGGTCTCGACCCACGTCGGCTACAACGTTTTCGGCACCGCAAGCGCATTCTGGCAGGACAGGATCGATGCCCTGAATGCCAAGAACCTGAATGCCAAGTCCGCGCGCCGCATGCAGTGAGAGATTGAAGAGATGTCCGTTCGCCGATTAGCACCGAAGGAAGTCCAGCCCGCGAGCTTTGCGTTCACGGAGGAGAACCTCGCATTCGCGCGGCAGCAGATCGCGAAATATCCGGCCGGACGCCAGGCCTCCGCTGTCATCGCCATCCTCTGGCGCGCGCAGGAGCAGAACGAGGGTTGGGTGTCGGAAGCCGCGATCCGCGTCATCGCCGACATGCTCGATATGCCCTATATCCGCGTGCTGGAAGTTGCGACCTTCTACACGATGTTCCAGCTCGCCCCCGTCGGCAAGAAGGCCCACGTCCAGGTTTGCGGCACCACGCCGTGCCGCCTGCGTGGTGCCGAGGATCTGATCCACGTCTGCGAGCACCGCATCCATCACGAACCCTTCCATCTCTCCAAGGACGGCAATTTCAGCTGGGAGGAGGTGGAGTGCCTGGGCGCCTGCGTGAACGCGCCGATGGTGCTGATCGGCAAGGACACCTATGAGGACCTGACCAAGGAGAGCTTTGGCAAGGTGCTCGACGGTTTTGCATCGGGCAATCCGCCCAAGCCCGGCCCGCAGAACGGCCGCCAGTTCTCGGCGCCGATCACCGGGCCGACCACGCTGAAGGAGATCACCTGATGCGTGATCTCTCGTCGCCTTCAGTGCAGGGGAGCGGTGCCATGAAGAAGTGGGGCTTCATCGCGATGCACGCCGCGGTGGCGGCCGCGTTCATTTTCCTGCTGCAGCGTTTCAGCCTGAACGCGTCGCTGGAAACCAGTCTGCTCTGGGCGCTGACCTTTGCCGTCTGCGCCGCCGGACTTGCCTACAGGCAGTCCAATCGTTGATCGGAAAGCACTGATATGCTCGAGGACAAGGACCGCATCTTCAAAAACCTCTACGGCCTTCACGATTGGGGGCTCGAGGGTGCGCGGCGCCGCGGCGCCTGGGATGGCACCAAGGCCATCATCGATAAGGGCCGCGACTGGATCATCAACGAGATGAAGGCGTCGGGCCTGCGCGGCCGCGGCGGCGCCGGCTTCCCGACCGGCCTGAAATGGTCGTTCATGCCGAAGGAATCGACCGACGGCCGGCCGAGCTACCTCGTCGTCAATGCCGACGAATCCGAGCCCGGCACCTGCAAGGACCGCGAGATCATGCGGCACGATCCGCATCTCCTGGTCGAGGGCTGCCTGATCGCGAGCTTCGCGATGAACGCGCATGCCTGCTACATCTACGTCCGCGGTGAATTCATCCGCGAGCGCGAGCGCCTTCAGGCCGCGATCGACCAGGCCTATGAGGCCAAGCTGATCGGCAAGGACAACGTCAACGGCTGGCCGTTCGACCTTTACGTCGCCCACGGCGCCGGCGCCTATATCTGCGGCGAAGAGACCGCGCTGCTCGAAAGCCTCGAAGGCAAGAAGGGCCAGCCGCGGCTGAAGCCGCCATTCCCGGCCAATGTCGGTCTGTTCGGCTGCCCGACCACCGTCAACAACGTCGAGTCCATCGCGGTTGCGCCGGACATCCTGCGCCGTGGCGCGGCGTGGTTCGCCGGCATCGGCCGTCCGAACAATGTCGGCACCAAACTCTTCTGCATCTCCGGCCATGTCGAGCGGCCCTGCAACGTCGAAGAGGCCATGGGCATTCCGTTCCGTGAACTGATCGACAAGCATTGCGGTGGCATCCGCGGCGGCTGGGACAACCTCAAGGCGGTGATCCCGGGCGGCTCCTCCGTGCGCATGGTGCCGGCCGAGCAGATCATCGACACGCCGATGGATTTCGACAGCTTGAGCAAGCTGCGCTCGGGCCTCGGCACCGCGGCCGTCATCGTGATGGACAAGTCGACCGACCTGATCCGTGCGATCGCCCGCATCTCCTATTTCTACAAGCATGAGAGCTGCGGACAGTGCACGCCGTGCCGCGAGGGCACGGGGTGGATGTGGCGCGTGCTCACCCGCATGGCCGAAGGCCGCGCCCACAAGCGCGAGATCGACATGCTGCTTGAAGTGACGAAACAGGTCGAGGGCCACACCATCTGCGCGCTCGGCGATGCCGCGGCCTGGCCGATCCAGGGCCTGATCGCCCATTTCCGTCACGAGATCGAAGCGCGCATCGACCAGTATTCGCACAGGGCCGATATCGACGATATCGGCGTCCGCGATCCCGTGAACATGGTCGCGGCGGAGTAGGATAAATGACCAAGCTCATCATCGACGGCAAAGAGATCGATGTGCCCGCCGAGTACACGCTGCTCCAGGCGTGCGAGGCTGCGGGCGCCGAGATTCCGCGCTTCTGCTATCACGAGCGGCTGTCGATCGCCGGCAATTGCCGGATGTGTCTCGTCGAAGTGAAGGGCGGCCCGAAGCCTGTCGCAAGCTGCGCCTGGGGCGTGCGTGACTGCCGTCCGGGCCCCAAGGGCGAGCCGCCGGAGATCTCGACGCGTTCGCCGATGGTGAAGAAGGCACGCGAAGGCGTGATGGAATTCCTTCTCATCAACCATCCGCTGGACTGCCCGATCTGCGACCAGGGCGGCGAGTGCGACCTGCAGGACCAGGCGATGGGCTACGGTGTCGACACCAGCCGCTTCGCCGAGAACAAGCGCGCGGTCGAGGACAAATATCTCGGCGCGCTGGTCAAGACCTCGATGAACCGCTGCATCCAGTGCACGCGCTGCGTCCGCTTCTCGGCGGAAGTCGCCGGCGCGCCCGAGATGGGTGCGACCGGCCGCGGCGAGGACATGGAGATCACGACCTATCTCGAGCACGCGCTGACGTCGGAATTGCAGGGCAATCTCGTCGATATCTGCCCGGTCGGCGCGCTGACCTCGAAGCCTTATGCGTTTGCGGCGCGCCCCTGGGAGCTCGGCAAGACCCAGTCGATCGACGTGATGGATGGCCTGGGATCGGCGATCCGCGTCGACACGCGCGGCCGTGAGGTGATGCGTGTGTTGCCGCGCATCAATGAGGCCGTGAACGAGGAATGGATCTCCGACAAGACCCGCCACATCGTCGACGGCCTGCGCACCCAGCGCCTCGACCGGCCCTATATCCGCGAAGCCGGCAAGCTGCGTGCGGCGAGCTGGCCCGAGGCCTTCGCCGCGATCGCGGCCAAGGCGGCGCGCACCGACGGCAAGCGCATCGGTGCGATAGCCGGTGACCTCGCCGGTGTCGAGGAGATGTTCGCGCTGAAGGACCTGCTCGCCAAATACGGCTCGGGCAATCTGGCGGTGCAGGGCGGCGACGCCTTCGACCCCGCGCTCGGCCGCGGCTCCTACATCTTCAACCCAACGCTTGTAGGCGTGGAGCAGGCCGACGCGCTGCTCATCATTGGCGCCAATCCGCGCAAAGAGGCGGCCGTGTTCAACGCCCGCATCCGCAAGCGCTGGCGCGCCGGCGGCTTCAAGATCGGTGTGATCGGCGCCAAGGTCGACCTGACTTACGATTATGACCATCTCGGCGCGGGCACCGAGACGCTCGGCGAGCTCGCGGCGGGCAAGCACTCCTTCATGGAGGTGCTGAAGAACGCCAAGCACCCGATCATCCTGGTCGGCGCGGGCGCGGCCTCGCGTCACGACGGTGCCGCCATCCTTGCCGCCAGTGCCAAGCTCGCGCTCGATGTCGGTGCGGTGAAGGACGGTTGGAACGGTTTTGGCGTGCTGCACGAGACCGCCTCGCGCGTCGGCGCGCTCGACATCGGCTTCTCCGCCAGCGCGGGTGGGCTGAACGCGGCCCAGATGACGACGTTCGGAACGCTGGACCTGTTGTTCCTGTTAGGGGCCGATGAGATCAAGGCGCCGGATGGCACCTTCGTCGTCTATATCGGTACCCATGGTGACCGCGGCGCGCACCGCGCCGACGTGATCCTGCCGGCGGCCGCCTACACCGAGAAGTCCGCAATCTACGTCAATACCGAAGGCCGCGTGCAGATGACCGGCCGTGCCGCGTTCCCGCCGGGCGAAGCCCGCGAGGACTGGGCGATCATCCGCGCGCTGTCGGAAGCGCTCGGTAAGAAGCTCGGCTATGACTCGCTTGCCGCCCTGCGCCAGGCGATCTTCAAGGCTGTGCCGCACCTGATCCGTCTCGACCAGATCGAGGCCGGCGCCGCCGACCAGATCAAGAAGCTGGCGGGGAAGGGCGGCTCGCCGGAGAAGGCGCCGTTCAAGCCTCTGGTCGAGGACTTCTACCTGACCAACCCAATCGCGCGTGCGTCCGCCGTGATGGCGGAATGCTCGCGCCTCGCCTCCGGGCACATGCTGACCGCAGCGGAGTGAGCGTGATCTGATGGAATTCTTCGAAAGCGCATTCTGGACCGGGTTCCTCTGGCCGCTGATCATCATGGTCGCGGAGAGCGTCCTGGTGCTCGTGGTCCTCTTGGTCGCGATCGCCTACATCCTGCTCGCCGACCGCAAGATCTGGGCGGCGGTGCAGATCCGGCGCGGCCCGAACGTGGTCGGCCCCTGGGGCCTGCTGCAGTCCTTCGCGGACTTGCTCAAGTTCGTGCTGAAGGAGCCGATCATCCCGGCCGGCGCCAACAAGGGCGTGTTCCTGCTGGCGCCGCTGGTGTCCTGCGTGCTCGCGCTCGCCGCCTGGGCGGTGATCCCGACCAATCTCGGCTGGGTGATCTCCGACATCAATGTCGGCATCCTCTTCATCTTCGCGATCTCGTCGCTGTCGATCTACGGCATCATCATGGCCGGCTGGTCGTCGAACTCGAAATACCCGTTCCTGGCCGCGTTGCGCTCGGCGGCGCAGATGGTGTCCTACGAAGTCTCGATCGGCTTCGTCATCATCACGGTGCTGCTCTGCGCCGGCACGCTGAACCTCACGGCCGTGGTCGAGGCCCAGCATGCGCGCGGTCTTGCCAGCCTGATCGGGCTGCCGCAGCTCACCATCCTGAACTGGTACGTCTGGCCGCTGTTCCCGATGTTCGTGGTGTTCTACGTCTCGGCACTGGCGGAAACCAACCGTCCGCCGTTCGATCTCGTGGAAGCCGAATCCGAACTCGTCGCCGGCTTCATGGTCGAATACGGCTCGACGCCGTACCTCTTGTTTATGCTCGGCGAGTATGTCGCGATCGTCACGATGTGCGCGTTGGCGACGATCCTGTTCCTCGGAGGCTGGCTGCCGCCGGTCGATCTGCCGCCCTTCAACTGGGTGCCGGGGATCATCTGGTTCTCGCTGAAGCTGTTCTTCATGTTCTTCCTGTTCGCGATGGCCAAGGCGATCGTGCCGCGCTACCGCTACGACCAACTGATGCGCCTCGGCTGGAAGGTGTTTCTGCCGCTGTCGCTGGTGATGGTGGTCGTGGTGGCGGGCGTGCTGCATTTCGCCGGCATCGCGCCGAAGTGAGGGCCGTCATGGGTATCAACGTCAACGCCACTGCACGCTCGCTTCTGCTGTCGGAATTCGTCTCGGCGTTCTTCCTCGCCATGCGCTATTTCTTCCAGCCGAAGCCGACCATCAACTATCCGTTCGAGAAGAACCCGATCTCGCCGCGCTTCCGCGGCGAGCACGCGCTGCGCCGCTATCCGAACGGCGAAGAGCGCTGCATCGCCTGCAAGCTGTGCGAAGCCATCTGCCCGGCGCAGGCCATCACCATCGAGGCCGGCCCGCGCCGCAACGACGGCACCCGCCGCACGGTGCGCTATGACATCGACATGGTGAAGTGCATCTACTGCGGCCTCTGCCAGGAGGCCTGTCCGGTTGACGCCATTGTCGAAGGCCCGAACTTCGAGTTCGCGACCGAGACCCGCGAGGAACTCTATTATGACAAGGCCAAGCTGCTCGCCAACGGCGACCGCTGGGAACGCGAGATCGCGAAAGCGATCGAGCTCGACGCGCCGTACCGGTGAGGTGAGGGCATGATCCTTCCCGCGCTGTTCTTCTATCTCTTCGCCGGCGTCTGCGTCGCTTCGGCCGTGATGGTGATTGTCTCGCGCAATCCCGTGCACTCCGTGCTGTACCTGATCCTGGCCTTCGTCAACGCCTCCGGCCTGTTCGTGCTGATGGGCGCCGAATTCCTGGCGATGATCCTGATCGTCGTCTATGTCGGCGCGGTCGCGGTGCTGTTCCTGTTCGTGATCATGATGCTCGACGTCGACTTCCTCGAGCTGCGCGAGGGCTTCATCGAGTACCTGCCGGTTGGGCTGGTGATCGGCGGCATCTTCATGTTCGAGCTGCTGCTCACCGTCGGCTTCTGGGTCATCAACCCCGGCGTCTCCAAGACCATCACGGCGGCGATCCCGGCCAATGTCAGCAACACCGAAGCACTCGGCCTCGTGCTCTATACGAAGTACATCCACTACTTCCAGCTCGCGGGCATGGTGCTGTTGGTCGCCATGATCGGCGCCATCGTGCTGACGCTGCGCCACAAGGCGAGCGTGAAGCGGCAGGACATCAACGTGCAGAACGCGCGCACGCCGGAAATGGCGATGGCGGTGCGCAAGGTGGCGTCAGGGCAGGGGCTCTCGGATGCCGATGCGGCGGAGTGGGTGAAATGACGATCGGGCTCGGACACTATCTGGCGGTCGGCGCGATCCTGTTCACGCTCGGGATCCTCGGCATCTTCCTGAACCGCAAGAACATCATCGTCATCCTGATGTCGATCGAGCTGATCCTGCTCTCGGTCAACATCAACCTCGTGGCGTTCTCGACCTTCCTCGGCGACATCGTCGGCCAGGTCTTCGCTCTCTTGGTGCTGACGGTCGCCGCCGCCGAAGCCGCGATCGGTCTCGCCATCCTGGTGGTCTATTTCCGCAACCGCGGCTCGATCGCGGTTGAGGACGTCAATCTGATGAAGGGCTGAGCTCAGTCATGGTTCAGGCAATTGTCTTTCTGCCTCTGCTGGGCGCTATTCTCGCCGGCCTGATCTCGCTGGTCGGCGCGCATGCCCGCAATCCCTCAGGCGACACGGTCGAGCATCACGACGAGGCGCACGGTAATGGTGCGAATAACGGTCATGTCTCCGCTGCCTCCATCAAGGAGGAGGGGAGCGTCATTCATGAGACCCATGACGAGCCGGGCGACCACGAGCCGCCAGCGGCTGGTTCTCGCGCGGCCGAGCTGATCACGACGGGACTGCTGTTCGTGTCGGCGGCGCTGTCCTGGTTCACGCTGGTTGACGTCGGCTTCATGCATCACGACGCGCGGATCCAGCTGCTGCCCTGGATCTTCTCCGGCGACCTCCAGGTCTGGTGGACGCTGCGCGTGGACACGCTCACGGCCGTGATGCTGGTGGTGGTGACGACGGTTTCCTCGCTCGTGCACCTCTATTCCATCGGCTACATGGATCAGGACCCGAACCGGCCGCGCTTCTTCGGCTATCTGTCGCTGTTCACCTTCGCGATGCTGATGCTGGTCACCGCGGACAACCTCGTGCAGCTGTTCTTCGGGTGGGAAGGCGTGGGTCTCGCCAGCTACCTCCTGATCGGCTTCTGGTACCAGAGGCCGTCGGCGAATGCGGCGGCGATCAAGGCCTTCGTGGTCAACCGCGTCGGCGATTTCGGCTTCGCGCTCGGCATCTTCGCGATCTTCATGCTGGCCGGCTCGACCGATTTCGAGACCATCTTCCATGCCGCGCCTGGCCTCACCGGCAAGACCATCAACTTCCTCGGCTGGCACGCCGACGCGCTGACCCTGACCTGTCTCCTCCTGTTCATGGGCGCGATGGGCAAGTCGGCGCAGTTCCTGCTGCACACCTGGTTGCCGGACGCGATGGAAGGCCCGACCCCGGTCTCCGCGCTGATCCACGCCGCGACCATGGTCACCGCCGGCGTGTTCATGGTGGCGCGGCTGTCGCCGCTGTTCGAACTCGCCCCTAACGCGCAGGCCGTCGTGATGTTCTTTGGCGCGACCACGGCGTTCTTCGCGGCGACCATCGGCCTCGTCCAGAACGACATCAAGCGCATCGTCGCCTATTCGACCTGTTCGCAGCTCGGCTACATGTTCGTGGCAATGGGGGCAGGGGCCTATTCGGTCGGCATGTTCCACCTGTTCACGCACGCCTTCTTCAAGGCGCTGCTGTTCTTGGGCTCCGGCTCGGTGATCTACGCGATGCACCACGAGCAGGACATCCGCCATATGGGCGGCCTCTGGCGCAAGATCCCTTATACCTACGCGGTGATGGTGGTCGGCACGCTGGCCCTGACCGGCTTCCCGCTCACCGCCGGCTACTTCTCCAAGGACGCGATCATCGAGTCCGCCTACGCCGCGCACAATCCGTTCGCGGTCTACGGCTTCCTGATGACGGTCATCGCCGCCGGCCTGACCTCGTTCTACTCCTGGCGCCTGGTCTTCAAGACCTTCCACGGCGAGCCGCATGACGAGCATCACTACGAGGCCGCACACGAGGCCCCGATCTGGATGCTGATCCCGATCGGCGTGCTCGCGGTCGGCTCGTTCGTCGCGGGCCTTCCGTTCAAGGAGCTGTTCGCCGGTCACGGCATCGAGGAGTTCTTCCGCGAATCCGTGAAGATGAACCCGCACATCATCGAGGAGATGCACCACATCCCCGAGACCATCGCCTTCCTGCCGACGGTGATGATGGTGCTGGGCTTCCTGGTGTCGTACCTGTTCTACATCCGCCGGCCGTATCTGCCGGTCGAGCTGGCGAAGACGCAGCCGATGCTGTACCAGTTCCTGCTCAACAAGTGGTACTTCGACGAACTCTACGACGTCATCTTCGTCCGTCCGGCGAAGTGGATCGGCTATCAGCTCTGGAAGAAGGGCGACGGCTTCATCATCGACGGGCTCGGTCCCGACGGCGTCTCGGCGCGCGTGCTGGACGTCACCCGTAACGTCGTGAAGATCCAGACCGGCTATCTCTATCACTACGCATTCGCCATGCTGATCGGCGTCGCCGGCCTGATCACCTGGTTCATGTTCGGCTTTGGAGGCCAGTAAATGACAACCTGGCCCATCCTTTCCGTCACCACCTTCCTGCCGCTGGTCGGGACGCTGATCGTCTATCTCAGCCGCGGCGACGACGAGGCCGCGCAGCGCAACTCGCGCTGGATCGCGCTGTGGACCACGCTGATCACCTTCGCGGTGTCACTGATCCTGGTAGCGCGCTTCGATTCCTCGACCGCCGACTTCCAGTTCGTCGAGAAGGCGAACTGGCTCGCCACCGGCATCACCTACCACATGGGCGTGGACGGCATTTCGCTGCCCTTCGTGATCCTGACCACCGCCTTGATGCCGTTCTGCATCATCGCGAGCTGGAAGGTTACGAGCCGGGTGCGCGAATACATGATGGCGTTCCTGATCCTGGAAACGCTGATGGTCGGCACCTTCTCGGCGCTCGACCTCGTGCTGTTCTACCTGTTCTTCGAGGGCGGCCTGATCCCGATGTTCCTGATCATCGGCGTGTGGGGCGGTCCGCGCCGGGTCTATGCCTCGTTCAAGTTCTTCCTCTACACGCTGCTCGGCTCGGTCCTGATGCTGCTCGCCATCATGGCGCTGTACTGGAACGGCAACACCACCGACATTCCGACCCTGATGCACACGGCCGTGCCGCGGTCCTTGCAGACCTGGGCGTGGCTGGCATTCTTCGCCTCCTTCGCGGTGAAGATGCCGATGTGGCCGGTGCACACCTGGCTCCCGGACGCACACGTCGAAGCGCCGACCGCCGGCTCGGTGATCCTGGCGGCGATCCTCCTGAAGATGGGCGGCTACGGCTTCCTGCGCTTCTCGCTGCCGATGTTCCCGCTGGCCTCGCATGACTTCGCGCCGCTGATCTTCACGCTGTCCACCATCGCCATCATCTACACCTCGCTGGTGGCGATGATGCAGGAGGACATGAAGAAGCTGATCGCGTACTCCTCGGTCGCGCATATGGGCTTCGTCACCATGGGCATCTTCGCCGGCACCATGCAGGGCGTCGCCGGCGGCGTGTTCCAGATGATTTCGCACGGCATCGTCTCCGGCGCGCTGTTCCTCTGCGTCGGCATCGTCTACGACCGCATGCACACCCGCGAGATCGCGGCCTATGGCGGCATCGTCAACCGGATGCCGCTCTACGCCATGACCTTCATGGTCTTCACCATGGCCAATGTCGGCCTGCCGGGTACCTCCGGCTTCGTCGGCGAGTTCATGACGCTGCTCGGTACCTTCAAGACCTCGATCCCGACCGCGTTCTTCGCCACATCAGGCGTCATCCTGTCGGCGTGCTATGCGCTCTGGCTATACCGCAAGGTCGTGTTCGGATCCTTGGTAAAGCCGTCGCTGATGACCATCAAGGACCTCACCTTCCGGGAGTGCCTGACGCTGTTCCCGCTGATCGCGCTGACGATCCTGTTCGGCGTCTATCCGCAGCCGGTGCTCGACATGTCGGCCGCCTCGGTCCAGCAACTCGTCAACAATTACAACACCGCTGTGACGGCCGTGAAGGCCGCCGCACTGCTCCAGTGAGCGGGCAGGTCAGGACATCGCCATGAGCTTTGAGACTGCAGGATATCAACTGGCGCCGGTGCTGCCCGAGCTCTTGCTCGCGGTCGGCGCGATGGCGCTTCTGATGCTGGGAGCCTATCGCGGGCAGGAGACGACCAAGACCGTCACCTCGCTGGCGGTGGTGCTGCTGATCGTGGTCGGGGCGCTAGTCTACATGCAGCCCGCGGGCAAGCAGGTCACCTTCGGTGGCAGCTTCATCGTCGACGATTTCGCCCGCTTCATGAAGATCCTGGCCCTGATCGGTTCGGCGGTGACACTGGTGCTGTCGACCGAGTTCCTGTCCGACCCGTCGCGGCGGATCTTCGAATATTCGATCCTGGTGCTGCTCTCGACGCTCGGCATGATGGTGTTGATCTCGGCCGGCGATCTGATCTCGCTCTATCTCGGCCTCGAATTGATGTCGCTGGCGCTCTACGTCGTGGCGGCCTCGAACCGGGACAATGCCAAGTCGAACGAGGCGGGCCTGAAGTACTTCGTGCTGGGCGCGCTGTCCTCGGGCATGCTGCTGTACGGCGCCTCGCTGATCTACGGCTTCACCGGCACCGTCAGCTTCACCGGCATCGCTACCGCCGCGACATCAGCGAATGTCGGCCTGGTGTTCGGCCTCGTCTTCCTGCTTGCCGGCCTCTGCTTCAAGATCTCGGTGGTGCCGTTCCACATGTGGACGCCCGACGTGTATGAGGGCGCGCCGACGCCGGTCACGGCCTTCTTCGCCTCTGCGCCGAAGGTCGCCGCGCTCGCCGTCTTCACCCGCGCGACGCTGACCGCGTTCCCCGGCATCGTGCCGCAGTGGCAGCAGATCCTGGTGTTCGTGTCGATCGCCTCGATGGCGCTCGGCGCCTTCGCGGCAATCGGCCAGAGCAACATCAAGCGCCTGATGGCCTATTCCTCGATCGGCCATATGGGTTTTGCCCTGGTCGGGCTTGCCTCCGGCACCGTCGAGGGTGCGCAGGGCGTACTGATGTACATCGTGATCTATGTGACGATGACGCTCGGCGCGTTCTCGGTCATCCTCGCCATGAAACGCAACGGCCAGGCGGTCGAGCAGATCAGCGATTTCGCCGGTCTGTCGCGGACCAATCCGCTGCTTGCCTTCTTCTTCGCGATGCTGCTGTTCTCGCTCGCGGGCGTTCCGCCGCTCGCCGGTTTCTTTGCCAAGTGGTACGTCTTCGTCGCCGCGATCAAGGCCAACCTGTTCACGCTCGCCGTCATCGGCGTGCTGACCAGCGTGGTGGGCGCCTACTACTATCTCGCCGTCGTCAAGACGATGTATTTCGACGAACCGGCCGGCCAGGTCGATCCGGTGCGCGTCGAGGTGCGGACGGTTCTGGCGGTCGCGGGCCTGTTCAACATCCTGTTTGCGCTGTTCGCGGGCCCGGTGGTGAGCGTGGCCTCCGCAGCGGCAAAGTCGCTGTTCTAGGATGGGGTTCGCGCTCGGTCCTCGCGCACAGGCCGCGGGCTTCAAGCTCGCGGCTTTCGAACGGACCGGCTCGACCAATACCGACGCGATCGAGCACGCCCGCGCCGGCGAACGCGGCCCGATGTGGTTCGTGACGTCCGAGCAGACTGCCGGCCGCGGCCGGCGCCAGCGCGCCTGGATCGCGCCACCGGGCAATCTCGCAGCCAGCATCCTCGAAGTCATGGACGTAGCCCCGCCGGTCGCCGCAACGCTCGGCTTCGCCGCCGGGCTGGCGGAAGAGGCCGCGCTAGAGAAGGTCAGCTTGGAGGCGGCGCTCCGCCTCGGCGAGGGCCGTCCCCGCTACGCCCTGAAATGGCCGAACGATGTGCTTGCCGGCGGCAAGAAGCTCGTCGGCATTGCGCTCGAGGCCGAGGCCATTGGCGATCGTCTTGCCGTCGTCGTCGGCATCGGAACCAATGTCGTGGCCGCGCCGGAGGGCACGCCGACGCCGGCGGTCTCGCTCGCCGCCCTCGGCGTCCAGATCAGCGCGGAGGATTTGTTTGCGGCGCTGTCCGACGCCTGGGTCGAGTTCCGCGGCATCTGGGACAACGGCCGAGGCTTTGCAGAGATCCGAAAGCTCTGGCTGGAGCGCGCCGCCGGCCTCGGCGAGAAGGTCGCAATCCACACGGGAACGATGACGCTGGAAGGCATTTTTGACACCATCGACGACACAGGCTGTCTGATCGTCCGCACCGCGGAAGGGCGGCGGGTGCCGGTTGCGGCGGGCGAGGTGTTCTTCGGCCCGGCCGCCTCCGTGGGAGCTGCGTGATGGCGAGGCCCGACGAACTGGTGTTTGCGCCGCTCGGCGGCGTCGGCGAGATCGGCATGAACCTGTCGATTTACGGCCTCGGCAACCGCCACCAGCGCGCCTGGCTCGCGGTCGATCTCGGCGTCTCCTTCGGTGACGAGGAGCATCTTCCAGGTATCGACCTGATCATGCCGGACATCTCCTTCCTGGAGAAGGAGCGCAAGAACCTGATGGGCCTGGTGCTCACCCATGCCCACGAGGACCATTTCGGCGCCATCATCGATCTCTGGCCGAAGCTGCAATGCCCGATCTACGCGACCAAGTTCAGCGCGGCGCTGTTCGAGGCCAAATGCGCCGCCGAGCGCGGTGCGCCCAACATTCCGGTGACGGTGGTCCCGTCCGGGGGGCGCGTCGATGTCGGGCCGTTCAACGTCGAGTTCATCCCGGTCGCGCATTCGATTCCGGAAGCGCATGCGCTGGCGATCCACACCGAAGCCGGCACGGTGCTGCACACCGGCGACTGGAAGATCGACCCGACTCCGACGCTGGGGGCCCCGACTGACGAGAGGCGCCTGCGCGAGCTGGGCGAGCAGGGCGTGCTCGCCTTGATCGGCGATTCCACCAACGCGGTGCGCGACGGCCGCTCGCCGTCGGAGGCCGAGGTCGCCCGGACCATCATTGATCTCGTGAAGGCCGCCAAGGGCCGCGTCGCCGTCACGACCTTCGCCTCCAACGTCGCCCGCATCAAGGCGGTGGCCGAGGCTGCAAAAGCCGCCGACCGCGAGGTCGTCGTGGTCGGCCGCGCCATGGAGCGCGTGGTGCAGGTCGCGCGCGAGACCGGTTATCTCGACGGCGTGCAGAGTTTCCGATCGCCCGAGGTCTACGGCCATCTGCCGCAGGACAAGGTGCTGGCGCTGTGCACCGGCAGCCAGGGCGAGCCGCGCGCGGCGCTGGCGCGCATCGCCAATGACGACCATCCCGAGATCACGCTCAATCGCGGCGACAGCGTCATCTTCTCCTCGCGCACCATTCCCGGCAACGAGAAGGCCGTCGGCTCGATCATCAACAATCTGGTGCTCCAGGGTGTCGAGATCATCACCGACCGCGACCATCTGGTCCACGTCTCCGGCCACCCGCGCCGCGACGAGCTGCGCGATCTGATTTCCTGGGTGAAGCCGCAGCTTCTGATCCCCGTCCATGGCGAGGCCCTGCATCTGCACGAGCACGCAAAACTTGCGCGCGCCGCCGGCGTGCCGCGCGTGCTGGTCTGCCGCAACGGCGACCTTGTCAAGCTCGGTCCCGGCGATCCCGGCATCGTCGGCGACGTACCGTCGGGCCGTCTCTACAAGGACGGCATGATCCTGGAGGACGCAAAATCCCGCGCGGTGGTCGAACGCCGCCGCATGGCGTTCTCCGGCTGCGCCTTCGTCGCCATCGCCATGACCGCCCAGGGGGAGCTGGTCGACGAACCCGAGGTCGATCTGGTCGGCATCCCCGAGAAGAACAGGGCCGGCGAGACCTTCGACGACATCGTCTTTGATGCCGTGATGTCGACCATCGAAGGCCTGCCGCGGGCGCGCCGCCGCGATCCGGACGCTCTGGCCGAGTCGGTGCGACGCGCGGTCCGGGCCGTGATCAACGAACATTGGGGCAAAAAGCCCCCCTGTCTGGTACATGTCCTGACAGTTTGAGGGAGAACTTCGGTGCTTGCCACAGGGTACGGGAGTTTCTCGTCAAGACTGATGGTTGGCCTGCTCGTCCTGTTCAATTGGGCTCTGGAGCCGGCGATTGCCGCACAAGCAGTGCTCGCTCTCCACGCGGATATGACTTTTCTCTTTGTGTGCGAGCGGCAGCCGCGCGCGGAAGTGGAGCGACAATCCGAGGCCTTCCTGAAGCAGAATGGATTTCGGGTTCTGAACCTAGCGGACATTCAGCATCGCCACGGATTCCGCTTCATGGAAAGTCACCTGGTCGCGCTCGATCGGGACCAGAGGATGGTCGAGATCATGTCGGTTCCGAGCGGCAAGGAACTGTATTCCTTTGCGCTGTATTCCATGCCGTCGACCGAACACTCCACCGCCTTCGAGGGAGACGCGCTGAGGCTTGCCTCCGGCGCGCTTGGGTGTGAGAAGCGTCAGATCGACCGCCACGAGAACGGACCGGAACGGCGGCCCTTCTTTGAATCTGAGATCAGGCGCGTTGAGAGGTTGTTCGAACAGGCGGATCGGCTTAACGGTGAACGCCGTCTCTAGACTTGGGAGGACTTGAAGATGCTGGGCCGGCTCAACCACGTCGCGATCGCGACCAAGGACGCCGTCAAGGCCGCGAAGATCTACGGCACCGCGTTCGGCGCCCAGATCTCGGAAGCCGTGGCGCTGCCCGAGCATGGCGTCACCACCGTGTTCGCGACGCTGCCCAACACCAAGATCGAGTTCATCGAGCCGCTCGGCGAAGCCTCGCCGATCGCAAAGTTTATCGAGCGCAATCCCGACGGCGGCATCCATCACGTTTGTTACGAGGTCGTCGACATCATCGCCTCGCGCGACACGCTGGTGAAGGAGGGCGCAAGGGTGCTCGGTGACGGCGTGCCGAAGATCGGCGCCCACGGCAAGCCGGTGCTGTTCCTGCACCCCAAGGATTTCTCCGGCGCCCTGGTCGAGATCGAGCAGGCGTAGGGCCGCCTCATGGCCATCCAGATCTCCACCGCGCTTGCGATCTACTTCGTCATCTGGTGGATCGCGCTGTTCCTGACGCTGCCGTTCGGCGTGCGCAGCCAGCACGAGGACGGCGTCGGCGCTCCCGGCACCGACCCCGGCGCGCCGATCCTGACGCGGATGGGGCGCAAGCTGATCTGGACCACGATCATCTCGGCGATCATCTACGGCCTCGGCATGGCCGCTTATCACGCCGGCTATCTCTCGATCGAACGCCTGTCGAAGATGATGGGAATGCCGTTCTAGACGTTTTTTGCTGATTATTGTTTTGGGGGGAACGAATGACTTTTCAGCGCATCGTCATCGCGCTTTTGGTGCTGATCGTCGCCGGCCTTGGCACCATCGGTTATGTCGAATGGAAGATGGCGGTGCAGGTGCGCACCCTGAAGGCATTCGTCGAGGGCTACGTCTTCAATGAAGCCGTGATGGCCTGCGAGCAGGCCAAGAGCTCGACGCCGTTCAAATGGAACGGCGGCAAGAGCACCTCGGTGATCGGCCTGAACTCGGTCAACCTGGACAAATACACCGTCAGTGCCAGCTACACGCTGGTGGCGGGCAGCGTCTATTGTGATTACGATCCGATCAAAAGAAAGGCCGGGATCGGCTCGAGCTTCCTGGAGCGGGAGTAACGATCCGGCCATGTCAAGAGCATGATCCGGAAAAGTGCGAAGCGGTTTTCCGAGAAGATCATGCTCAAATAATAATCTAAAGCGCGATCTCATCGCGCTTTAGCATGGGATGGGATCGTCATGGCGCAGGAGCAGGGGGACTACCGGATTCTGCATGAGGGTGCCTTGCGGGATTATCTCGCAGGCCTGCCTGAAATCGCCGCACTCCTTGGCGGTGAGCCACCATCCTGGGCGATCACCGAAGTCGGCGACGGCAATCTCAACCTCGTCTTCATCGTCAAAGGTGGGCGCGGCGGCATCGCGGTGAAGCAGGCGCTGCCTTACGTGCGTCTCGTCGGCGAGAGCTGGCCGCTGCCGCTGTCGCGGGCCCATTACGAATATCTGGCGCTGTCGAAGCAGGCCCAGCTCGCACCCGGTCTTGTGCCAGCGTTGTTGCATCACAACGAAGCTTTGGCGCTGACGGTGATGGAGCTGCTCGAGCCCCATATCATCATGCGCAAGGGGCTGGTTGCGGCAACGCAATATCCGCGCTTTGTGGACGACATCAGCACCTTCATGGCGCGGACGCTGTTCTTCACCTCCGATCTCGCGCTCTCCGCGGCCGAGAAGAAGCAGGGCATCGCCGCCTTCGCCGGCAATCACGCGCTGTGCAAGATCACCGAGGACCTGATCTTCACCGATCCCTACCGCGTCGCCGAACAGAACCGCTGGACCGCGCCTTACCTCGATGGCTTGGCCGCGAGCCTGCGCGACGACATGGACCTGCATGTCGCGATCTCCCGGCTGAAGCTGAAGTTCATGGCGAGCCCCGAGGCGCTGATCCACGGCGACCTCCACACCGGCTCGATCATGGTCACGGAGAGCGAGACGCGGGTGATCGACCCGGAATTCGCGTTTTACGGCCCGATGGGATTCGACGTCGGCGCCGTGCTGGCCAACCTGCTGATGTCCTATTTCGCCGCCGCCGGCCACGAGCGCTCGCCGGCCGAGCGGGCCGCATTCGAGGGCTGGGTGCTGGAGACTATCGAGCAGGTCTGGAACGAATTCGCGCGAAAATTCCTCGACCTCTGGCGGTCGGAGGCCAGCGGCGATGCCTATCCGGTCTCACTCTTTGCCGGCGAGAGGGGTGTCGCACGTCTTGAGGCCGAGCGGCAGGCCTACATGCAGCGCCTGTTCACTGATACGGTCGGCTTCGCAGCCGCAAAAACCATCCGCCGCATCTTCGGTCTCGCCCACAATATCGACTTCGAGCTGATCGAGGACCCGAAGAAGCGGGCGATCAGCGAGGCCCGCGCCGTGCGTCTGGCAAGGGCGATGATGGTGGAGGCGGCGGCGTTTCGGACGATCGCTGACGTCACCGGCGCCGCGCGAAAATTGCGCGATTGGCAGCCGGAATTGTCAAACTGAGGACCCCGCGAGAGCACTCCGTCATTGCGAGCCAACGGGTTCGCGCGAAGCGCGGCCCGATGACAGGCTCCGCGAAGCAATCCAGAGTCCCTCTCCGGAAAGACTCTGGATTGCTTCGTCGCAAGGGCTCCTCGCAATGACGGTGGATAGAGCTGCGCTCGCAATGACGGGGAGGGATTGTCGCTGAACGTCAACAAAGCCGCACCGGGAGCAGGACGCCGTGCGCGATTTCTCGGGCTCGGATAACGATCCTGAGCTTGGTTGCGTTGATCGCGAAGACTGTTCACTGGTTCTGGTCGCTCGATGACGCACCGCGTCAATCGGCGGCTTGCATCGCCCGGGGGATGCAACCTGAGCCCTGAGGTCTCCGTCGAAGGGCTGCTATTCGGAACCGGCATCGGTTGCCACCAAAACGAAGCTTGCTTTCGACAGGCGACGAATGATCAAATCCCTGATCGGAATTCCTGCGTTGTTGGGGGACTCATGATGTTCAGGATGATTGCGGTCGTCGCTGGTTTGGGGCTGGCGCTGGTCACCACGGCAGAGGCCCAGACCCCGCGCAAGGGCGGAACCATCCGCATGACCGCGCCCTATGGCTCGAGCTTCTCCAGTCTGGACATTCATACGACGCAGCGCGCCCAGGACGAGATCTACGCCAAGGCCCTGCATCGGTCGCTCTACATCTGGAATTCCGCGGAAGGCAAGCCGGTCCTGGAGCTTGCCAAGGAGGACGTGGTCTCGGGCGGAGGCCTGGTTCACACCTTCAAGCTGCGAGACGATGCCTATTTTCACAACGGCCGCAAGATGACGGCTGACGACGTCATCTGGTCGTACAATCGCATCATGGACGGCACCAAGGCCTATCCCGGCGCGCGTTTCGTCCGCGTGATCGAGGGCGCGGCCGCAGTGGAGAAGGGCCAGGCCAAGGAGATCTCCGGCCTGAAGAAGATCGACGACTTTACCGTTGAGATGAAGCTGACCGAGAAGGTCGATCCGGGCTTCTATTTCTTCAACGCGCTGACCTCGATCTATCCCGCAGACGAAGGTGCAAAGGAAAGCTTCATCCAGAAGCCGATCGGCCTCGGCCCGTTCAAGTTCGTCGAGCACGTGCCGGGATCGCGCATCGTCCTGGAACGTTGGGACCGGTTCTACAAGCCCGGCAAGCCCTATGCCGACAAGCTCATCGTGTCGGTCATGGGCGAGGCCGCGGCCCGCGATGTCGCCTTCCGCAACAAGGAGATCGACACCTCGGTGCTCGGGCCTGCACAATATGTCGCCTATCAGGCCGACCCTGACCTCAAGGGCACCATCGTCGAAGTCGCCGAGGTCTTCACGCGTCACATGGGGATGAATCCGGCATTCAAGCCGTTTGCCGACAAGCGCGTCCGGCAGGCGATCAACCACGCGATCGATACTGACCTGATCATCAAAAAGCTGGTCAAAGGCAAGGCCTATCGCGCTACCAGCTGGCTGCCTCTGACCTCGCCAATCTACGACAAGACAATGAAGCCCTACGCCTTCGATCCCGCGAAAGCAAAGCAGCTGCTTGCGGAGGCCGGCTATCCCACGGGCTTCGAATTCGAATGGACGACCAGTCAGAATGAAAGCTGGGGTCTGCCGATCGTCGAGGCCATCATCCCGATGCTGGACCGCGTGGGCATCAAGGTGAAGGTCAAGCAGGTCGAGACCGCGGTGCTGGCGGAGGTCATCAAGAAAGGCGACTTCCAGGCCTATGTCTATTCCATGGCGACAGGGCCGGATCCTCAGGCGGCGCTGAAATGCTTCTACTCATCGACGCCGCAATCAGCCTGCAATTACACCTCCTTCAAGAACGCGGATTTCGACAAGCTGATCGACGAAGCCGGGCAGACCGACGACGCTGCAAAACGCGACCAATTGCTGCAGAAGGCCAATGCCCTGCTCTATGAGGAGGCACCGGTCTGGTTCTTCAACTACAACAAGGCGGTCATGGCGGTGCAGCCGTGGCTGAAGGGGATTCAGTTGAATGCGACGGAACTGACCCATCAGAACGTCGAGGACCTCTGGGTGGACGAGTCGTCGCCCGCCAAGTGACACGCGCTCTCACCCTCCCTCCATCGCAGCAAGCGATGAAGGGAGGGAGGAACAGTTGCAATGCTCGCCTTCCTGACCCGTCGAATCCTGCAGACCGTTCCGACCGTGCTGGCCGTGGTGCTGGTGGTCTTCGTGCTGTTCAGCGTGGTCCCGGGCAGCATCGTCTCGAGCATGAGCGATGACGGCCGAGGCGCAGCGGACCCGCAGGTCGTGGAGCGCATGAGAAAACAGCTCGGCCTCGACGATCCCGTTTACATGCGCTTTGGCTCCTACATCGCCAAGCTTGCGGCCGGTGATCTGGGGACGTCGTTCCGGACCCGTGAGCCGGTGACGATCATGATCGCAAAACGGATGTGGCCGACGCTGCAATTGATATTCGCAGCCTTGACGTTTGCGATTGCGATCGGCGTTCCACTCGGCTTCGTCGCAGCATTGCGACCGGGCGGCATCGTCGACACGGTCTCCATGGTTGTCGCCGTGTCGGGCCTGTCAATGGCCAAATTCTGGCTCGGGCTGCTGCTGATGTACCTGTTCGCCTTGAAGCTCGGCTGGCTGCCGAGCTTCGGCTATGGCGACGGCAGCCTCAAATATTTGATCCTGCCGGCCGTGACACTCGGCGTCTCGCCGATGGCGCTGCTGGCCCGGACGACGCGCGCCGCGGTGCTCGAGATCATGACCGCCGATTTTGTCCGCACGGCGCGCTCCAAGGGCATGAGCGAGATGCGTGTCGTGAAGTGGCACGTGATGCGCAACGCGCTCGTCCTGATCCTCACGACAATGGGCCTGCAATTCGGTGCATTGATGGGACAGGCGGTCGTCGTCGAGAAATTGTTCTCGTGGCCGGGCATCGGCTCGCTGCTCGTCGACAGTGTCCTCCAGCGCGACATTCCCGCCGTTCAGGGCTCCATTCTCGTGGTGGTGCTGGCCTTTCTCGCGATCAATTTGCTGATCGACGTGCTCTACGGCGTGATCGATCCCAGGATCAGATACGCATGAAGCTCCGCGCCAATCTCATCATCGGTGGCGCATTGTTCGCGCTTGCGATCCTGGTCGGCCTGCTCGCGCCGTGGCTAGCGCACACCGATCCCGTCATGGACGCCAACCTCATGAACGCAGAGGAGGCGCCGAGCTGGACCTGGTGGTTCGGCACCGACGGGCAGGGCCGCGACATCTATTCCCGCGTCGTCTACGGCGCGCGCGTCTCGCTGACGGTCGGTATCGTCTCCCAGCTCATCAACAGCATCATCGGCGTGGCACTGGGCCTGAGCGCCGGGTACTTGGGCGGCTGGTGGGACGATGTCGTCAACGCCCTGACCAATCTCATGTTGGCGATCCCCTCCCTGATCTTCGCGCTGGCCATCATGGCGGTGCTTGGGCCCGGCCTGACCAGCTTGCTCATCGCGCTCGGCTTGACCAACTGGTCCTTCACCTGCCGGATCGCACGGGCCTCGGCTCTGTCGCTGAAGAGCCAGGGCTATGTGCAGGCCGCAACCGTGCTCGGCTATGGCGATCTGCGCATCATGATCACGCAGCTGCTGCCCAACATGCTCGGACCGATCGTCGTCATCGGCACGCTCGGCATGGGCAGCGCAGTCCTGTCCGAAGCCGCATTATCGTTCCTGGGCCTCGGCGTCCGCCCGCCGTTTCCGAGCTGGGGCAGCATGTTGTCCGAGGCCCGCGACCAGATCACGACGGCGCCGTGGCTCTCGGTTTTTCCCGGCCTTGCCATCTTCCTGACGGTGCTCGGCCTCAACCTGCTCGGCGACGGCCTGCGCGACATTCTCGATCCACAATCGCGGAGCCGGCGCACATGACGGACTCGCCGCTGATCGAAGTCGAGGATCTGCGCATCGATCTCGACGACGGATCCCGCAAGGTGCCCGCCGTCGAGAACGTTTCGTTCCGCATCGATCGTGGCGAGACGTTCGGCTTGGTCGGCGAATCCGGCTGCGGCAAGAGCATCACGGCGCTCGCCTTGATCGGACTGCTGCGGCCGCCGTTGTCGATCGGCGGTGGCGTCATCCGCTTCGAGGGGCAGGAGATCCAGAGACTTTCCGCCGCCCGGCAGCGGGAGCTGCGCGGCAACCGCATCGCTATGATCTTCCAGGAGCCGATGACGGCCCTGAACCCGGTCTCGCCGGTGGGACGGCAGATCGCCGAGATGTTCGTGCTGCACAAGGGCAAGAGCTGGCGGGAAGCCAACCAATTGGCGGTCGAGGCACTGGCGAGCGTCCGCGTCCCCGCGCCTGAGCGGCGCGTGAAGGATTACCCGCATCAGCTCTCAGGCGGCATGCGTCAACGCGTGATGATCGCCATCGCGCTGGCATGCGGTCCGGATCTCCTGATCGCAGACGAGCCGACCACTGCGCTCGACGTGACCGTGCAGGCGGAAATCATCGAGTTGATGCGGAATCTATGTGCCGAGCGAGGAACGGCCATCCTGATGATCAGCCACGATCTCGGCCTGGTCGCCAATGTCTGCCGCCGCGTCGCCGTCATGTATGCCGGCCGCATCGTCGAGGAGCGCGGCTCGGCCGATATCTTCCGGACGCCCTCGCATCCCTATACGCAGGGCCTCGTCGCCTCGCTGCCGCGGCTCGGCAGCCGCGCTGCGCTTGGCCGTAGCAGACTGAAGGAGATCGCGGGCGTCGTTCCGGCCATCACCAGCTTCCCGGATGGCTGCCGGTTCAATCCGCGTTGCGCGCAGGCGACCGATATTTGCCGCACCACCGCGCCCGAGACGGATTTGCTGGAGGCAGGCGGTCTTGTCAGGTGCCACCACCATGCATGAACCGCAGGGGAGAGCAGATGACGATGTCATCCTCAGCATCGAGGATCTCGCGGTTCATTTTCCGCTCGGGGGTGGCTTGCTGGGTCGCGAGAAGCGGCTGCTCCGTGCCGTCGACGGCGTCGATCTCAGCTTGAGGCGCGGCGAATGCCTCGGCCTCGTCGGCGAGTCCGGCTCGGGCAAGTCGACGGTCGCATTGTCGATCCTTGGTCTCCTGACGCCGACGCGCGGCCGCATCGTGGTGGACGGACAGGTCGTCACGAACCGGCAATCCGGCGATCGGAAGGCCTTGGCCCGCATCGTGCAGATGGTGTTTCAGGATCCCTACGCCTCGCTCAATCCGCGCCAGACCGTTCGCCGCACGCTGGAAGATCCGCTGCGTGTGCACGGCGTGACCGCGAAAAGCGAGATCGAGGACCGCGTTGCGACGATGCTGCGGCATGTGGGCCTGCGGCCCGAACAGTCGGGCCGCTACCCGCATGAATTCTCCGGTGGCCAGCGCCAGCGCATCGGCATTGCGCGTGCGCTGATCCTCAATCCCAAGATCGTCATCTGCGACGAACCGGTCTCGGCGCTCGACGTCTCGATCCGTGCCCAGATCATCAATCTGCTGCTGGAACTGAAGGACACGCTCGGCCTCTCATTCATCATGATCAGCCACGACCTCGGCGTCGTCGAGCACATGAGTGACCGCGTCGCCGTGATGTATCTCGGCCGCATCGTCGAGAATGGCCACTGGCGCGAGATCTTCGAACGACCTGCGCACCCCTATACCCAGGCTCTGATCGCCGCCATCCCCGATCCCTTACGCCACGCACCGTTAGCGACGACAGGGGGCGACCTGCCCAATCCGCTCAATCCGCCAAACGGATGCGCGTTCAGCCCGCGCTGCCGCCACGCCGAAGCCCTGTGTCGCCGCGAGCCTGGGCCGGTGCTTGAAACGCGCCGCGACGGGCATGCGGTCCGGTGCTGGCGAAGCGACGAGATTGCGGCGCAGGCGAGATTGGCAACGACAGAGGGCCGCCTCAACGTCCGCTGATGCCGACCAGGCGAGGGCGGCGGTGGTTTGTGCGCGGGTTGTCGGCGAGGAAGGCGCGCAGCCATTCGCGGAAGCTGACGACTTCAGGGCAATCCGCGGTCCCTTCAGGCGCAACCAGCCAATCACCGAGACCAGCCCCCTCGCTGACCCGATCGCAGCGATAGCCCGGATGGTGGCCAAGACCGCGCGCGATCAGCAGGTCGACCTTGCCCTCGACCAGCTCGTGCAAGCCGGCGGGCTGCAGCACCCGCAGACCGATGTCTGGATGCGCGCTGCGAAACTCCGCCAATTCGAGGCGACGCAGGTCGACGCTGCCATGGACTCCCAATTGCAGCAGCGCCGCACCTGCCGGCTTCAATTGCGAGGTCGCCTCCGCAATGTGACGAAAGCCTTCGGATATCCCGGGCAGATAGGCCTGACCGGCCGCGGTCAGGATGAGCTGCTTATGCAGCCGATCGAACAGGCGTACGCCGAGGCGCGCCTCCAGGGCCTTCACCTGCTGCCCCACGGCGGCGGGCGTTACGTGCAGCTCGTGCGCGGCCAATTTGAAGCTGAGATGCCGCGCGGCGGCTTCGAATGCGCGGAGCGCATTCAGCGGAGGAAGGATGTAAGTCATCGCTGCCCAGTTTGTCACTGAATGGCCGCGCGCTTGCAATAGATTTTCTTGCGCTGAACCGCAGCAACATTGCTTTGCGCCGGCGCGATGCAGCCGGTTAGGGTCGATCGATCGCAAACCCGAGCGAACAGGAGACAATCTGACATGACTCAAATCGTCAGTCATAATCCACCATCGGTTCATGCTCCCGCCGGTGGCTACAGCATGGGGCTTGAATTCAGTCAGCATCGCCGCCTGCTGTTCATCAGCGGCCAGGTGCCCGAGACATCTGACGGCAGCGTGCCCGAAGGTTTCGAAGCGCAATGCGAGCAGGCCTGGCGCAATGTCATCGAGGTGCTCGCCGCCGCCGGCCTCGGCGTCACGCATCTGGTCAAGGTCACCACGTTCCTGACCGACATCAGTCAGGTCGTGCCCAATCGTGCCGTTCGCCGCAAGATGCTCGAAGGACACGAACCCGCGCTGACGGTCATGATCGCTGAAACCGTCGACAGCAAATGGCTGCTGGAGATCGAGGCGATCGCCGCGGAATGAAGCGGATCCAAGGGGCAATCGCTCACGCTGCGCTCGCAATGACGAGACTGGTACAGCGAGCGTCGCTCTATGTCCGTCATCCTGAGGTGCCGGAGCGTAGCGGAGGTCTCGAAGGGCGACGGCCCGGCTGCACATCTCGGCCGTCCATCCTTCGAGGCTCCGCATACGATGCGTTCGCATCGCTTGCCCCGCACCTCAGGATGACGGATATTTGTTTGCGCTGAACGTCAGAGCGTTCAGGCAGCGCTGCCTCGGGCCGACATCGCCATGGTGCCATCCTGCTCCTGTTTTGCCCGACGTGTCAAATGGATTTCGTGAAATCCGCAATTGTGCGGCGGTCACTGGCAAGCCATTGATTCCGCTAGCCCCGGCTACTGTGCATGGGGTTGTTTTCGCACTTTTTTGTTTGAGCGCCGTCTACTCCGCCGCTTTTTCTCTCAGCCGCTGGGCGTAGACGTTGATGACCAGCGCCGCCAAGAGGATCAGGCCGCGGATCAGGATCTTCAGGAAGCTGTCGATGTTGACGTGGTCGAGGCCGTTGTTGAGGACGCCGAGCACGAACAGGCCGACGATGGTGTTGCCGATGCCGCCGCGGCCGCCGAACAGGCTGGTGCCGCCGACCACGACGGCGGCGATGGAGTCGAGCAGGTAGGTGTCGAACTCGTTCTGCTGCGCGCTGCCGAAATGGGCGACGCCGAGCATGCCGCCGATGCCGGAGCAGACCGCGGAGATCACCATGACGGCGCCGAGGATGAGCTTCACGTTGAGGCCGGAATATTCGGCCGCCTCGCGATTGCCGCCGACCATGTAGATGTAGCGGCCGAAGCGCGTGTAGGTCAGCACCAGATGCCCGCCGAGCAGCATGATGGCGGCAACGATGACGATCCAGGGAATGCCGCCGATCGAGCCCGAGCCGAGCGTCGTGATCAGGCTCGGCACCTTGTAGGCGATCTGGCCGCGCACCAGCAGGGCCGAGATGCCGGCCGCGATCTGCATCATCGCCAGCGTCATGATGAAGGAGGGGATGCCGATCACGGTCAGCCCCAGCGCATTGACGAGGCCGAGCAGCGCACAGAGCAGAATCGACAGGATGATCGCGACCGCGCCCGGTAGCGGCACATTGGCGATGTTGACGTAGGATTCCTGGAGCGTGAAATAGGCGACGGCGATGCCGGTGACGTTGGCGATGCTGGCGATCGACAGGTCGATCTCGGCGCAGAGGATCACGAAGGTGAGGCCGACGGCGATGATGCCAGTCACTGACACCTGGGTCAGGATGTTGCCGAGATTGTCGAGCGTCGCGAAGGAGGGACTGGCGAAGGCGAAGAAGCCGGACAGGAAGATCAGGGTGAGGAACGGCGCGATGTTGCGCATCTGCGAGCGCAGGAAGGGCGCGACGCCCCGCGCTCGCGCAGCCGCCGCCGGAACCGTTTCACTGCTCGTCATGGTGCTGCTCCGTCACGCCGCTTCCAGCAGGCGGTCCTTGCTGACCGGCTCGTTCCTGAATTCCCGCACCAGTGCGCCGCGCTTGAGCACGAGGATGCGGTCGGCCAGCGACAGCACCGTTTCCGGCTCGGTCGACAGCACGATGATGGCAAGCCCCCTGGCGCGAAGGTCGCGGACGATGTTGATGACGTCGTTCTTGGCGCCGACATCCATGCCACGGGTCGGCTCGCACAACACCAGAAGCTTGGGCGGATAGGTCAGCCACTTTGCCAGCGCGACCTTCTGCTGGTTGCCGCCGGAGAGCATGCCGAGGTCGAGGCCGACCACGGGCGGCCGGATCTGCAACTGATCGACCTGGCGCTTGGCGATATCGCGCTCCTGTGCCGGCTTGAGCAGCAGGGACGAGATGCGATCCAAAATGCTGATCGAGATGTTCTTGTAGACCGGCTCCTGGTGAAACAGCATGTCGCGCCGGCTCTCCGGCACCAGCGCCACGCCCGCCCGCCGCGCCGCCGCCGTGCTGGCAAAGGTCTTTGGCGTGCCGTCGACGGCGAGCGTGCCGCTGTCCGGCTTCAACTTGCCGAACAGGATGCGCGACAGCTCCTGCTGGCCGCAGCCCATGAAGCCGTAGATGCCGAGCACCTCGCCGGCGCGGGCCTCGAACGAGACGTCCTGAAGGCTGCGCGCGAGGGATAGCTGGTCGACCTTCAGGACCACCGGACTTCCGCTCGGCCGCGGCAGCATCAAATCGTCGGTATAGCTGTGCTCGAGCACCTCGCCGCCGCGGCCGATCATGGCCTCGATCAGCGCGCCCTTGCTGGTCGCGGCGCTCGCCGTCTCCGCGACTTTCCGTCCGTTGCGGAACACGGTGACAGTGTCCGACACGCGAAGAATGTCCTCGATGAAATGCGAGATAAAGACGATTGCGGTGCCTTCCTCGCGCAGTCGCCTGAGCGTTGCGAAGAGGCGCTCGACCTCGGGTGGGGAGAGGGCGGAGGTCGGCTCGTCCAGGATGACGATGCGCGCGCCGGAGAACAGCACGCGGGCGATCTCGATCAGCTGCTGAAGCCCGATCGGGAGGTCGCCGAGCCTGCTCATCGGGTCGACGTCGATGCCGAAGCGAGCGAGCTGCTCGCCGGCTTCGCGCGCCATCCGCCGCCATTGCACGAGGCCGAAGCGGTTGGTCGGCTGGTTGCCCAGGAAGACGTTCTCCGCGACGGTGAGGTCGGGCGCGACAGAGAGCTCCTGGTGCACCATGGCGATGCCGGCCGCATGCGCATCGCGCGCCGAGCGGAAATGAGTCTCCTGGCCGTCGACCAGGAAGCGGCCGGAGAATTCGGCATGCACGCCGGCGATGATCTTCATCAGCGTGCTTTTTCCCGCGCCGTTCTCGCCGACGAGACCGTGGATCTCGCCGGGAAGAAGCGCGAAGTCGACACCACGAAGCGCTTCGACGCCGCCGAAGCTCTTCGTGATGCCCTTCAGTTCCAGGATGGGCGAACGAACCTCTGGCATGGAGGACTAAATCAGGAAATGGTCTTCCATCCACTGCATGCCGGGGGCATTTGCCTTGGTCACGACCGGGCCGTCGGTGACGACGTTTTTCGGGATGCCCTGTCCGCTCTTCTCGCCGCCGACCACGGCCGACACGCCTGCAATGATGGCGCCGCCATGGATGCGGCAGGACGGATTGCGCACGGTCGCGAACATGCGGCCCTCGCTCACCGCCTGGATCGCCGGCGGCATGGCATCGACACCGCCAATCAGGATGTTGGTGCGGTTGCGGGCCTTCATGATGTTGTAGGCGGCGAGCGCCATGTCGTCATTGTGGAAGAACGCCGCGTCGATCTGCGGATATTTCGTGAGATAGGTCTCCCAGAGGCGGGCGGTCTTGGAGACGTCCCAGTCGGCCGGCTGGGTGTCGAGCACCTCAATGCCGGGGAATTGCTTGACCACCGAGTTGAAGCCCTTGGCGCGTCCTTGCGCGCCGGTATGGCCGAGCGCGCCTTGCGTCATGATGATCTTGCCCTTGCCGCCCATGGCGTTGCACAGCGCCTGCGTCACCGAGGCGCCCATGAACTCGTTGTCGGGGGCAAGGAAGGAATGGACATTGATCTGGTCGAGCGGCGCGATCAGCGTGTCCATGTCGATCACGGGCGTGCCGGCGTCGATCATCTTCTGCACGGGCTGGGTGAGGGTGCCGATGCCGAAAGCCTGGATCGCGACGAAATCCCATTTCTGCGAGGCCATGTTGTCGATCGCGGCGCGCTGCTTGACGGCGTCGAGCTGACCATCGAACCAGGTCACCTCGACATTGAACAGCTTGCCCCAGAATTCCGCGGCCTGCTTGCCCTGCGCGCACCAGGTGGCCTGGAGGCCTGCGTTGGAGAAGGCCGCTTTCAGCGGCTTCTCGGATCGTCCGACTTCGGCTGCAAGTGCTGGGTTTATGCCCATGCTGCCGAGGATGGCAGTCGCGGCGCCGGCGGTCGCTACCGCCTGAAGAAGATCGCGCCTCGTCGTCGAGAAATCTTTCGTCCCGGACATCGCTCGCTCCCGTAAAATTTTATCGTCGGCGCGTCATTGCTTGCGCAACCGATGTCCGAAAGTGTCTCACAAGAGCTGACGTCACTCAATCTGCAATCAATCGCGCGATCGCAGCAAGCCACCCTTGGTGCAGCGCAAAGCGTCAGGTCGGCACGCCGGCGAATGCGTCGATCGCCACGCGCAATGCATCCCATGTCCGGTGACCATTCATCACCGAGCAGATCGCGGAGCGTCTCCCTGATGATCGCAAAGAAGGCAATGAAGAGGTGGCGTGACGTGCCGTAAGCCTCGTGCGAGGCGGCCTCGCAGGCGATCAGCCGGAAATGCCCAGAACGCTCATCGGCGAAGTCGAGGACCGCCTCGATGGCCAGCGCGAGCATCGATCCCATCACGAGCTCGCTGCCTTGCGAGCGAAACATCATCCGGGTTTCCGGATGCTCTTCGAACAGGCGCTGATAGACCCTCGGCGTCAGATCGGCGCAGCGCGAGGCCGCCAGCTCAAAACTGCGTTCGATCGGATTGGGAGGAGCCTTCATCGGCGCTTCAGCCATGCAGGCAAAAAAAAGAGCGGGGCCCTGGCCCCGCTCAAAAATTGTGTCGACCCTATTATCCCCGATTCTAAGATTTGCTCTTGATTGACGGGGCGACGCTGCGTTTTGCGCGCCAGGGGCTCCTCCCGAGACTTGGACCACCAGGCCACGACCTCGCGGTCAGCGCCTGAGCAAGAGGATGCTAGATCAACTTTTCTCACTTGTCATCATTTTCGGCAACGATTGTTCAAAATAAGAGCAGCTGACGAAATGATCGGGTTAGCGACCTTATAAGTATATGACAAATATAAGAAATCTGTGGACCGTGGGACCTTTGACTTGTCTCAAATGCCGGCCCTCCGACCGGGGTAGGGTGCTCCGACCACAGTTTTTCGAGAAATTTGCACCGGGGCAAGCAGACGGTGGAACTGACCTCGACTTGGGGCAGGTACGATGTTTAGTTAGCAGGCGAACGAATGGTTCGGCGGATGCACGCGCGGCTGCAAAAATTCCTACCCGTTGTCCTGCTCGCCCTGGCGATGCAGGTGCTGGCGCCGATTGCCGCCTGTCTGGCGGCCGGTCAGGCCGGTGCCGATCCGCTGTCCGCCGGCGTCATCTGCCACAGCGGGGCTGAGCAGGGGGGCCTGAACGATCAAACCGGCGGCCCCAGCGCACACGCCGGTGCGTGCGCGCTGTGTTGCCTGGCGCAGGCGGGCGCATCGCTCGATTCGCCGCCGCAGCCGGCGTTCGCGATTCCCTCCCGCCACGTCGAAAGCGTAGTGTGGCACGCGGCGGATGTATCTGCCGTTTTCACCCACAAGGGCTCAAGCACCCAGGCGCGCGCGCCTCCTCGAATTTCCTGACGACCTCCACCGTCGCCGCGGCTCGTCCGCTGGCGATTGATGCTGTCGAACAGCCGGGAAGAAGCCGGCGTCAGGAATGCCCCATGTTACGTTGTCATGCCCGCCGCGGCGTGAGCATCGTTGCCATTCAGGCCGCGCTGCTGGCGTCGTCGAGCGGAGTTTTCGCTCAGAGCAGTAACGTCGTGCTGCCGCCGGTCACCGTCGATGCCCCCGCGTTAGTGAAGCCCAAGCCGCGCAAGCCGGCGGCGCGTACGGTCGCCGTCCAGAACCGGTCGGCAAAGCCCGCCACCGAGCGGGCCGCCCCCGCCGTCGCGGCCGAGCGAGGTGCAGGCAGTGCCCGCGTGTCACTCGAGCCGCCGGCCGCCGTGGCACGTTATCAATTGCCGCAGCGCTCCTTCAGCGTCACGGCGAAAGAGGTCGACGAGACTATCAACCTCAAGGACCCCGAGGACGCCGTCAAATATATGCCGAGCCTGTTCGTGCGGAAGCGCAACGACGGGGACAACAATGCCGTGCTCGCGACGCGAAGCTGGGGCCTCAATTCGAGCTCGCGGACGCTAATCTACTACGACAATCTCCTGATCTCGGCGCTGATCGGCAACAACAACACGAATGCCTCGCCGAAGTGGAACCTGATCTCGCCGGAAGCGATCGGTCGGGTCGACTATCTCAACGGGCCGTTCGCGGCCGCCTATCCCGGCAACTCGATCGGCGGCGTGCTGCTGATCTCGTCAAAGATGCCGGACAAGCCGTTTGCAGTCGCCAAGGAAACCGTGTCCGTGATGCCCTGGAATCAATACGGCACCAAGGACACCTACGTGACCAGCCAGACCAGCGCCGCTGCGGGCAATCGCGACGGCAAGCTGTCCTGGCTCGTCAGCGCCAACTATCTCGATAGCTACCAGCAGCCCCTGACCTACACGACGAGCGGCAGCATCCCGGCCGGTACGACCGGTGCGTTTTCGGCGCTCAACAAGCAGGGCGTTGCGGCCAACGTGGTGGGCACGGGCATCCTCGCGCATTCGCAGCAGACGTCCGGTAACATCCGCCTTTCCTATGACGTGACGGCGCAGGTGCAGGCGACCTATTCGTTTGGGATCTGGAATAACCACCAGGTCTCCGATCCCCAGACCTACTTGAAATCAGCAGCGACGGGTGCGCCCACATTCGCGGGCCTGTCCGGATTTGCCACGGGCAAATATGTCTGGGACCAGACCCATGTCAGCAACGCCGTTGCGATCAAGAGCGACACCAAGGGCGCCTACGATTTCGACCTTTCGGCGTCGAGCTACAACTATCTCCAGGACATCCAGCTCAATCCGTTCACGATCACGCCCACAGGCGTCGGCTATTCCCAGAACGGGAAGATCACGAGGATGGACGGCACCAACTGGCAGAATGCCGATGCCAAGGGGATCTGGCGGCCGTATGGTTATGGCGGACCGCACGAGGTCAGTTTCGGCATGCATGGTGATCGTTATCGCCTGGAAAGTCCCGTTTATGCGTCATCCGTTTGGAATACGACGGGAGACACCGGGACGGGCACGCTCTACTCGCAGGGGCAGGGTGAGACCCGGACCGGTGCGATTTGGCTTCAGGATGCCTGGAGGATCTTTCCCAATCTGAAGCTCACGCTCGGTGGTCGGTTCGAAACCTGGCGAGCCCAGGATGGTTTCAATATCAGCACCGCGACGAACGCTGCCGGCGCGATTACATCGATCGCTGCGGTTCAACAATCGCAACTCGCCTCGACGAATTTTTCACCGAAGGCGTCGCTGTCCTTTGATCCGAACAAGGACTGGAATATCACGGCAAACTTCGGGCAGGCCTATCGCTATCCGACCGTCATGGAGCTCTATCAGAACCTGACAGTCGGCGGCGTAGCGACGATCGCCAATCCCAACCTGTTCCCCGAGCAGGATCTGACAGGTGAGCTGAACATCGAGCGCAGATGGAGCGACGGCCGCATCCGCTTGACCCTGTTCCGGGAGCACACCGATCATGCGATCATCTCCCAGACCAACCTCGTCACCAATCCGATCACGAAGGTGCAAACGCCGACGACCGTGATCAGCAATGTCGATGCGATCAGGTTGCAGGGTATCGAGTTGTCCGCCGACAAGGACAACGTTCTCGTCAGTGGTCTGCAGCTGTTCGGCAGCGTAACTTATGTCGACTCGCGAATCCTGGCCGACGCGGGCTGGGCCGGAATTGATCCTCTGACGAATCTGCCCACGACTGTGGTCGGCAAGCGCGTGCCTTACGTGCCCGACTGGCGCGCTAAGTTCGGCGTGACCTACCGGCCGAACGATAGCTGGGCCTACACGGTTGCTGCACGCTACAGCGGCAAGCAGTACTCGACGCTGGACAACACGGATCGCGTCTCCCACGTCTATGGCGCGTTCGATAACTTCTTCGTTGTGGACTTGAAGGTGCACTATAACGCGACGAAGAACTTCGCATTCGACTTCGGCATCGATAATCTCTTCAACGAGCAGTACTTCCTGTTCCATCCGTTCCCGGGGCGAACCTTCATTGTCGCCGGCAAGTACATGTTCTGAGGGGTGGAGTGATGTTTACGACAAGAAAGGCAAAGGACATGACCAAGCTCTCACGCATCCTCGCGCTCGCAGCGCTTTCCGCCGCAATGTTCGCCGCCCCCGTGCGCGCCGACGACGTCAAGGCCGGCGATCTCGTCATCTCGCAGGCCTGGAGCCGGGCGACCCCGGGCGGCGCCAAGGTCGCGGGCGGCTATCTCACCATCGAGAACAAGGGGTCGGCGGCGGACAGGCTGGTCAGCGTTTCCGCCGACATCGCGGGGAAGGCCGAGATTCACGAGATGGCGATGGACAATGGCGTGATGAAGATGCGCCCCCTCGACAAGGGGCTCGTCATTGATCCCGGCAAGACCGTGAAGCTTGCGCCCGGCGGCAATCATTTGATGCTCCAGGAGCTGAAGGGCCCGTTCAAGCAGGGCGACAAGGTGCCGCTGACACTTCAGTTCGAGAAGGCCGGCAAAGTCGCCGTCTCTCTCGACGTCCAAGCTGTTGGCGCGCCGGCGCCCGGCGGCGCCGGGCACTCCGGCCATATGGACATGAAGAAAATGCCGGATCACTCGGGAATGAAGATGTGATGAGGCTGATCTGGCCTCCGGGAGACCGAATATGTTGAAGCGATCCTGCCCGATCCTGATTGCTGCGTTCGCCATCTCGCCGGCGGCGGCGCACGTGTCGCTCGAGACGAAGCAAGCCACGGTCGGCGCGTCGTACAAGGCTGTGTTTACCGTACCGCACGGCTGTGCTGGCTCGCCCACGGTGAAGATCCGCGTGCAGATCCCTGAAGGGGTGATCGCTGTCAAGCCGATGCCGAAGGCGGGCTGGAACGTCGATGTCGTCGAGGGCAAATATGCCGGGGAATACGACTATCACGGCAACAAGCTCTCTTCCGGCGTCAAGGAGGTGATGTGGTCCGGCGGCAAGCTGCCGGACAAGAACTATGACGAGTTCGTCATGCACACGGTCCTGACCGGCTCGCTAAAGCCAAACACGACCCTGTACTTCCCCGTCGTCCAGGAATGCGAGACCGGCGTCAGCCGCTGGATCGAAATCCCGGCAGAGGGGGCAGGGCATTCACACGAGGGCAAGTCGCCGGCGCCCGGGGTGAAGCTACTGCCGAAACCGTGATGCGCCTGCTCGCCGCGCTTGCGACGCTACTCATCGTTGTCGGCTTCGCGACCGGCGCGTCCGCGCATGCGGCGCTGGTCGCGGTCGAGCCGGCCAGCGGCAGCATGCTTGCGCGCGCGCCGAAGGCCGTGGTGCTGCGCTTCAACGAGGCGGTGACACCGGGCGCGGTCCAGCTGATTGATGGCACGGGCAGGGCGCGGGACGGTGTGCGCATCAACGCGTCGGGCGAAACGATTTCGGTTGCGGTGCCGCCGGACCTGCCGCAGGGCACGGCGGTCGTCAGCTATCGCGTGATTTCGCAGGACGGCCATCCCATCGCGGGATCGGTGGTCTTCTCGATCGGCGTGCCGACAGGGACGAAGCCTCCCGCGAATACAGAAGGCGGGTTGAGCGCGCTCATCTGGCTGGCGCGGGTCGGCCTTTACCTCGGGCTGTTTGTCGGCGTCGGCGGCGTATGGTTTGCACGCTGGATCGCGTGGTCGATGACGGGCACGACCGTGCCGCGTGTGGCACTCGCGGTCGGCCTTCCGAGCGCGGTGGTGTCCCTTGGTGCGTTGGGCCTCGATCTCCTCGGCTTGCCGCCAGTGGCTCTTGCGACCATGGCCCCCTGGATGGTGGCGTTCGCGACGAGCGCGGGTCCCGCATCGCTGATCGCCATCGCCGCGATGCTGCTTGCGTTGGTGGCGCTGCGCAGCGCGTGGTACCCGCGCGGTCTTGCGTTCATCGCGTTCATCGGCGTCGGCCTGTCGCTGGCCATGACCGGGCACGCCGCCACGGCTCCGCCCGAAATGTTGACGCGGCCGGCGATTTTCCTCCATGGCCTTGGCGTCGCGTTCTGGATCGGAGCGCTGGCGCCCCTCGTTGCGCTGGTGTCGAAGCCGGTGGCCATGGCCTTGCCTGTCGTAAACCGCTTCTCCCGCACCGCCGTGCCGGTCGTCGCCACGCTGGCATTGACCGGCCTTGTGCTCGCCATCGTCCAGCTCGAAAAGCCATCGGCGCTGGTCGAGACCCGCTACGGCCTCATCCTTTCCATCAAGCTCGCGCTGGTCCTCGTGCTGCTCGCACTCGCCACGCTCAACGCTTTCACCTGACCCCGACGCTGGCAAGGGATCACGAGGCCGCGCCCCTCAAGCGCTCGATCCTGTTCGAATGCGCGATCGCACTCATCATCTTCGCGGTCGTCGCCGGCTGGCGCTTCACGCCGCCGCCGCGGAGCATCGTTCCGGAAACGCCCTTGGCGATCCATATTCACAGCGACAAGGCAATGTTCCAGGTGCTGGTGTCTCCTGGGAAGGCCGGCGTCGACGATTTCGTGCTTCAGCTCATGACCGGAGAGGGGACGCCGCTCGCGGCCAAGGAGGTGACATTGACGCTGAGTCTGCCTGAGCGCGGCATCGAGCCGATGGAACGGGATGCCTCGTTGGGGCCGGACGGCTACTGGCATGTCCGCAAGGTCGAGTTGCCCTTCGCCGGCCGCTGGCACGTGCGGATCGACGCGCTGGTGACCGACTTCGAGAGGATCACGCTGGAGGATGAACTGGAGGTGGCGTCGCCCTAGGCTCGCCGGCTTTGCAGGGCATGCTGCTGCTCAAGTCAAACCTGAAGTCGACGGAAAAATGACAGGAATTCCGCCGCGTTAGCGGCTTTTCCTCATTCTCGGTCTTGTGTTTTCGCTCCCAATCCGGTTTCACTGCAACCCGTCACTGATTCCTAGAGTGTTGCCATGCGGTTGTCGCGATTCTTTCTGCCCATCCTGAAGGAAAATCCGAAAGAGGCGGAGATCGTCTCGCATCGGCTGATGCTGCGCGCCGGCATGATCCGGCAGGAGGCCGCCGGCATCTATGCCTGGCTGCCGCTCGGCTTTCGCGTGCTCAAGAAGATCGAGCAGATCGTGCGCGAGGAGCAGGACCGCTCCGGCGCGATCGAGGTATTGATGCCGACCTTGCAACTCGCCGATCTCTGGCGCGAGAGCGGCCGCTACGATGCCTATGGCCCGGAGATGCTGCGCATCGCCGACCGCCACAAGCGCGAGCTGCTGTACGGACCGACCAACGAGGAAATGATCACTGAGATCTTCCGCGCCTATGTGAAGTCCTACAAGAACCTGCCGCTCAATCTCTATCATATTCAATGGAAATTCCGCGACGAACAGCGTCCGCGGTTCGGCGTGATGCGCGGCCGCGAGTTCCTGATGAAGGACGCCTATTCGTTCGACCTCAACGAGGCGGCGGCGCGGGTCGCCTACAACAAGATGTTCGTCGCCTATTTGCGCACCTTCGCACGGATGGGACTGAAGGCGATTCCGATGCGCGCCGAGACCGGCCCGATCGGCGGCGATCTCAGCCACGAGTTCATCGTGCTGGCAGAGACCGGCGAATCCGGCGTGTTCATCAATCGCGACGTGCTGGACCTGCCGGTGCCGGGCGAGGACGTCAATTATGAGGGCGACCTGACACCGATCATCAAGCAGTGGACCTCGCTGTACGCTGCGACCGAGGACGTTCACGATTCCGCGCGGTTCGAGCAGGAGGTGCCTGCGGACAAGCGGGTAAACACCCGCGGCATCGAGGTCGGCCAGATCTTCTATTTCGGTACGAAATACTCCGAGCCGATGAAGGCGCTGGTGGCCGGCCCCGACGGCGTCGACGTGCCGATCCATGGCGGCTCCTACGGTGTCGGCGTCTCGCGCCTGCTTGGCGCCATCATCGAGGCCTGTCACGACGACGCCGGCATCAAATGGCCGGAAGCCGTCGCCCCGTTCCGCGCCGTGGTGCTCAACCTGAAGCAGGGCGATGCCGCGGTCGATGCGGCCTGCGAGAAGCTCTATGCGGAGCTCACTGCCAAGGGCGTCGACGTGCTTTATGACGATACCGACCAGCGCGCCGGCGCCAAATTCGCCGCCGCCGACCTGATCGGCATCCCCTGGCAGATCATGATCGGGCCGAAGGGGCTCGCCGACGGCAAGATCGAGATCAAGCGGCGAGCCGACGGCGCACGCGAGACCATGTCGCCTGCGGACGCAGTCGCCCGGCTGGTCGGCTGAATATTGTTCATCGCGCGATATCGCGGCCGCCAATCCGGCCACAATTGACCCCGAATCATGGGATTATCGAGCGATGGATGAGACCATGACCGAAACCGTGCAGACCGCGCCTTTTGCGCCATTCGAGTGGATGCTGTCGGGGCGCTATTTGCGGGCGCGCCGCAAGGAGGGATTCATCTCGGTCATCGCCGGGTTCTCCTTTCTTGGCATCATGTTGGGCGTGGCGACGCTGATCATCGTCATGGCCGTCATGAACGGCTTCCGCAAGGAGCTGCTCGACAAGATCTTGGGTCTCAACGGCCATATCCTGGTCCAGCCGCTGGAATCGCCGCTGACCGACTGGAAGGACGTCGCGGACCGCCTCAGCCAGGTCGAGGGCATCCGGCTCGCTGCTCCCGTGGTGGATGGGCAGGCGCTGGCGTCTTCGCCATGGAACGCTTCGGGCGTCCTGGTGCGCGGCATCCGCTCCGACGACCTCAACAACCTCACCTCGATCGCCAAGAACATCAAGCAGGGCTCGCTCGAAGGCTTTGACGAGGGGCAGGGCGTCGCGATCGGCCGCCGCCTCGCCGACCAGCTGTCGCTGCATGCCGGCGACAGCGTGACGCTAGTGGCGCCGAAGGGCGCGGTCACCCCGATGGGCACGACGCCGCGCATCAAGCCGTACAAGATCGTGGCCGTGTTCGAGATCGGCATGTCCGAATACGATCTCGGCTTCGTGTTCATGCCGCTGGCGGAGGCACAGGCCTATTTCAACCGCAGCAACGACGTCACCTCGATCGAGGTGTTCACTACCAATCCCGACAAGATCGACGCCTTCCGCAAGGCAGTGACGGAGGCCGCGGGCCGCCCTGTGTTCCTGGTCGACTGGCGGCAGCGCAACTCGACCTTCTTCAACGCGCTCCAGGTCGAGCGCAATGTGATGTTCCTGATCCTGACCATGATCGTGCTGGTCGCGGCCCTGAACATCGTCTCCGGCCTGATCATGCTGGTGAAGGACAAGGGCAGCGACATCGCGATCCTGCGCACCATGGGCGCCTCGCAGGGCTCGATCATGCGCATCTTCCTGATCACGGGCGCCTCGATCGGCGTGGTCGGCACGCTGGTCGGCTTCTTCGTCGGTCTCGTGATCTGCCTCAACATCGAATCCATCAGGCAATTCCTGTCCTGGCTCACCAGCACCGAGCTGTTCTCGCCGGAACTCTATTTCCTGTCGAAGCTGCCCGCCGAGATCGACATCGGCGAGACCACGGCGGTCGTCGTCATGGCGCTGACGCTGTCGTTCCTGGCGACGCTGTATCCGTCGTGGCGCGCCGCGCGCCTCGATCCCGTCGAAGCGCTCCGGTACGAGTGAGGGGCTGATGGAGCAGCAGCAGGGGGCGGAAGATGTACCGGTCATTTATCTCCACGAGATAAAGCGGCAGTACTTGCAGGGCGAGGTGCCGCTGACGATCCTCGACGGCGCCAAGCTGGCGTTGTGGCGCGGGCAGTCGGTCGCGCTGGTGGCTCCGTCGGGCTCGGGCAAGTCGACGCTGCTGCACATCGCGGGGCTGCTCGAGGCGCCGGATTCCGGGGAGGTCTATGTCTCGGGCGCGCCGACCTCGCAGCTGCCTGACATCGAGCGCACGCAGCTGCGCCGCACCGATATCGGCTTCGTCTACCAGTCGCACCGGCTGCTGCCGGAGTTCTCGGCGCTGGAGAACGTCATGCTGCCGCAGATGATCCGCGGCCTGAAGAAGTCCGAGAGCGTCAAACGCGCCAAGGATATCCTGGGCTATCTCGGCCTCGGCGACCGCATCACCCATCGCCCGGCCGAGCTGTCCGGCGGCGAGCAGCAGCGCGTCGCGATCGCGCGAGCGGTCGCCAATGCGCCACGCGTGCTGTTTGCGGACGAGCCGACCGGCAATCTCGATCCGCATACCGCGGACCATGTCTTTCAGGCCCTGATGCAGCTGGTCAAGGCGACCCAGGTGTCGATGCTGATCGCCACCCACAACATGGAGCTCGCCAGCCGCATGGACCGGCGAGTCTCGCTGTCGAACGGCCAGGTCGTCGAGCTCGATTAAAAAAACGCGAAAACAACCCCATGCACAGTAGCCGGCTGCTGCCGGCCACGATCGGGGTCATGCATTCCAGCTATTTGATATATCCAGCAAATCGGCTGCGACGGCGCATCGCAGCGGCGCGCCGCCGTTACGGCCGGATCACGGTCAATTTGAACGGCCCGCTATTGGCCGCGGCGTGTGCCACCGCCTCGTTGGCGTGGTCGAGATCGAATGCCGTCACCTCGTACTCGTCGAGCCTGAGCAGCCCGGCGCGCACCAGCGCGATCAGGCGGCTGGCGGCGTCCGGCGGGTACATCCAGACGCCGTGGATGGTGATGCAGTTGCGCATGATCCAGGGGTAGGGCAACTCGAGCCCCGCGCCGCCCGCCATGCCGACGCCGCCCATCAACACGACACGGCCGTAAGCGCGCACCGCCATGATCGCCGCGCGCACCACATTCGTGCTGACCGAGGGCGGCATGATGTCGAACACGCAGTCGATCGGGCCCGGTGCGGCGCGCTTCATGCTCTCGCGGTCGTCGTCCTCAACGCCGGTGAGCTTGACTGGCTTGACCCGCGCGCCGAAGCGGCGGACGAGGTCGGCCAGGATCTTCTCGTTGCGGCCGGGGGCGACCACGCAGGCCGCGCCCATCGCCAGCGCGACCGAGACGGCGGCGCTGCCGAAATTGCCGGTGGCCCCGCTCACCAGCACGGTCTCGCCTGGCCGCAGGTTCGCGGCGAGGAAGCCGCCATAGGGCACCAGGAGCGTGCCAAGGGCGCACCATTGCGTCGCTTCCTCCGGCGCGATCGCGCCGAGGCGTGTGACGTTCTCGGTCGGCAGGCGCATCTGCTCGGCAAACGAGCCGTGGCGAAAATGCTTTTGCAGGAGCAGGCCGCCGGGGCCGGCGGCGGTGAGCCCTTGCAGGGCGATGTCTGGCGCAACGGCGTCGTCGCGCGAACGCACCGTCGGGTCGCAGAACACCCAGTCGCCGATGGCTAGTTTAGTTGCGTCTGGGCCGATCGCGCGCACCCGCCCAATGCCGCCGGGTCCGGGGATGATCGGCAGGTCGAGCGCATAATTGCGCGTCCCGTCGAAGACTTCGTTCATGTAGGACAGCACGCGCGTGGCGACGACGTCGACGATGACCTCGCCGGTGCCGAGCACCGGTTCGGGGGCATTCTCGATCACCAGCGGCGAACCGAAAGATTTGAGCACGGCAGCTTTCATGATGTTCACCTCAAAGTCGGTGAAGCGCATATGCGCCGCCTTGTAGGGGACATGAAGGCCTGGTATTATCCTAGTATTCTAGAGACCCTCCATCGCGGGAGCGACAACAATGGCCGACCCACGCCGCGTCGAATTCGGCGATTTCCTCAGGTCCCGCCGCGAAAAGCTGTCGCCGAAATCCGTGGGTCTTCCGGCGGGCCGCCGGCGGCGCACCGCGGGGCTGCGGCGTGAGGAGGTCGCGCAGCTCGCTGGTATCGGCGTCGACTGGTACATCCGCCTCGAACAGGGCCGCACCGTCAGCCCCTCGGTCACCACCGTCGACGCACTGGCCCGTGCGCTGCGGCTCAGCAAGACCGAGCACGCCCATCTGAAGGCGCTGGCGCGCGACGGCGCGAGGGCCGCCTTCGTGCCCGAGATCGTGCCGCCGCCCATCCGGCGGATGATCGAGAGCCTGACGCAGCCGGCCTACATCACCGGCCGGCGCTGGGACGTGCTGGCCTGGAACGCGGCGGCCGAGGAGGTCTTTGGCTTCGGACAGCTGCCGGAGCAGGATCGCAATACGCTGCTGCTGGTGCTGACGAACAAGCAGACGCGAAAATTCTACGGCGCGGGCTGGACCGAGGTCGCCAAGAGCATGGTCGCGATGTTCCGCGCCACCCACGACGTCTGGGCCGGCGATCCCGCCTTCACCGAGCTGCTCACGCGGCTGCGTCAGGGCAGTCCGGAATTCGTCAAATGGTGGGAGGCGCACGAGATCCGCAGCACCGCCTCGGGCCTGAAGACCATGAACCATCCGACCAAGGGCGTGCTCCGGTTCGAGCACACGAGTTTTCAGGCCAACGACGATCCCGCGCTGAAGCTCGTGATTTATACACCGGTGTAGGGCATGGAGACACCGAGGCCAGCACGTCTCCTTTCGAATGGCCGGAGACCTTGCTGGTCAATTTGGACTGAACCGCTGTAACGGGGAGTGGACATCTCGAAGGCACAGAGAAGCGGATCAAGGACTTGACCGTAACCATTCCGAGAAGGCCCGGATGGTTCGCGCGCGCGGATGGCCTGGCTTACTGACCACATGGAAGCCGTAGCCAGGCAAGCTCAACTTGAACGCCTTCACGAGCGTACCAGCTGCGAGGTCGTGTGCCACGAGCACATCACTGAAAACCCCGACTCCTTGCCCGGCGATCACCGCCTCGATGGCGTGCAGTTCCTCCCGGAAACTCAGGTGCTGCATGTCCTTGAACTGGGGCACCTCGCGCCACTTGCGCTGAGCCGCGGCGAGCCATCTCTGCCATGTCGGCGGCTCACGATCGGCCGGCGACCAATAGGAGTGAATCAGAACGTGGTTTGCAAGGTCGACTGGTCTCTTCAGGCGCTCCGTTGCAAGCAAACGCGGACTGCACACCGGCCAGAATGTATCGCTGAAGAGATCATCGACGATTCCGTCTGTCGGCCGTGCTCGGCTAGTCGCATAGCGAATGGCGACATCGCCATCTCCGGCCTGCAAATCGAGCACCGAGTCAGTGCCGATGACTTCCAGTGGCACATCGGGATGCAGCTTCCGCCACAGGGGCAGGCGGGGCACGAGCCAGCGGCTGGCAAAAGCATTGGTTGTCGTCACCCGGAGAGGCTGTTGGTCGCCTTCGTGCCTGACGGCCGCAATGGCAGCGGCAAACACCTCGAGGCCGCCACGAATGGCGGGGAAAAGCCGCGCTCCGGCATCGGTCAACGAGAGAGGCCGTGGTCTGCGGCGGAACAGAGCGCGACCACAATACTGCTCAAGCAACCCGATCTGGTGGCTGATCGCAGTTGGCGTGACGCCGAGTTCTGCCGCCGCTTTCTTGAAGCTCAGATGGCGGGCGGCAGCTTCGAAAGCACGCAGCTCGATCAGGGGCGGCAGCTTGTACATGCCGCCAGTCTAGGTGAAATCAATTCATCGTCACCTGAAATCTTCGGATTTGCTCCAAGACAGCCCACGATCGAGGATATGGCGGGTCAAGCTGAGGAGACCATGTCATGTCGTCCATCGCATCTGTCGCCAGCGCTGCCGCCGATCTCAACGCCTCGTTCGGAGGACAACTCCTCAAGCCGGGGGACGAGGGCTACGAGGAGGCGCGAAAGATCCACAACGGGCTGGTCGACAAACGGCCGGCATTGATCGCCAGGTGCCGCAGTGTGTCCGATGTCGTGGATGCCGTCGTTCTTGCGACCAAGCTCGGCCTCGAGGTCGCGGTTCGCGGCGGCGGCCATAATGTAGCAGGTCGTGCGACCATCGACGGCGGTATCATGATCGACCTCTCGCCCATGAAGGGCGTCCGGGTCGACCCTGTCGGCAAGACGGTGTGGGCGCAGGGCGGGGTCACTTGGGGCGAACTCAATCGCGAAACCCAACTTCACGGGCTTGCGGTCACCGGCGGCGTGATCTCGACCACCGGGATCGCCGGGCTGACGCTCGGCGGAGGACTGGGGTGGCTGATGGGCAAGTACGGCCTGGCACTGGACAATCTGCGCGTCGTCGAGCTCGTCACGGCCGACGGCAAGGTTTTGCGGGTCAGCAAGCAAGAGGAGCCTGATCTGTTCTGGGCCGTCCGCGGCGGCGGCGGAAACTTCGGGATCGCCACCAGTCTCGAATATGATCTTCATACGGTCGGGCCGATCATCACGGGCGGTCCGATCATCCACCCCATCGAGCGCTCACGCGACGTGCTGGAATTCTTCCGGGCCAGCACGCGCTCGCTCGCGGACGAGCACATGTTATTCGCATCCCTGACCCATGCGCCCGATGGGTCCGGCACGGAGGTCGCGGTCCTGGTCACCAGCCATTGCGGTCCGGTGGCGGAGGCCGAACGAGCGATGCGGCCGCTGAAACAGTTCCGGGCTCCGATCCTGGATGCAGTCGGGCCGATGCCCTATTGCGAGCTCAACCGCATGCTCGACGCCAACTATCCGAAAGGCGCTTTCAACTATTGGAAATCGAACTTCCTGAGGGAGCTAAGTGATGGTGCGATTGCGACCATGATCGAATGTTTCGCGCGCTGCCCGACTCCCATGGGGCAGCTGCTTCTTGAGCACATCCACGGTGCGGCGGCCCGTATCGATGCCGGGGACACGGCATTTCCGCATCGGCAGGAGGGCTACAATTTCTTGATCCTCGCGCAGTGGACGCAGGCTAGCGATACGAGCCGCTGCATCTCCTGGGCGCGCGAAACCCATGAGAGGATGCGGCCCTTCTTTGCCTCCGGCCGCTATGTCAATTATCTCGATGATGACGAGACAGGCGATCCCGTCGCTGCTGCCTATGGACCGAACTACCGGCGCCTGCAGCGGATCAAGGCGAAATACGACCCGACGAACTTCTTCCGCATGAACCAGAACATCCGGCCGCTGGCCTGATTGCCGGCTGAGGATTTCGTCGCTCTCATCCTGTTCTGGATGTCAGTCGAAGGCGCTACGCTCCGGCCCGACTGCGGTTGGCCGGGCGTGCTGATCCCGGGGAGGATTCGAGAATGGCTGTCGTGTGCCGACCGGCTCGCATGGACGACTTGGCGAGAGCCGACGAGATCGTGGTCGCCAGCATCAACGAACTCACGGAACGGCGGGGCTTTGGAAAAATGGCATCCTCCCGCCCGCAGAATTTTCAGGCCTTCTCGCTCACGGACGATCCCGAAGGTTTATGGGTCGCCGATGATGACGGAGAAATCGTCGGCTTCGCGTGGAGTTGGGTTTGTGGCGAGCTTTGGTTTCTGGCGCAGCTGTTCGTGACCCCGGATCGCCAGAGCGACGGCATTGGCAATCAACTCATCAGCAAGATGCTTGCTCACGCAGAGAAGCGCGGAGCATCCGTCAAAGCGCTGATCACCTTCACGTTCAACAACGTGTCTCAAGGCCTCTACATCCGCCACGGGCTATTCCCGCGCTCTCCGATCTACATGGTCAGCGTGCCTCGTGACCGGCTGGCGTCGCGGTTGGCTGAGCCGCGGCTTCGTCTTGAATCTCTCACGGCCAAGACGGCCGGGTTGGATGAGCTGGCGCCCATTGATGTCAGTGCGCTCGGTGTTTCCAGGGAGAAGCATCATCGGTATCTCCTGGGCGACAGCCAGACGAGCGGGTTCACCATCCACGCCGGCAGCGAGTGCGTCGGGTATGTCTATATTTCGGATGGACACATTGGCCCGCTTGCCGTCCGCCGGCCAGATCTCATGGGCTCGGCGCTTGCTGCTGCGTTGTCGTTCGCGGCGCAGAGCGATCTTCCGACCATTTCGGCCTTCGTGCCGGGCGCGAGCGAGCCTGCACTCAAGGCGGCGATCGACCACGGGATGCGTCTGACGTTTCCGATGCTGCTGATGTCGAACCGACAGTTCGGAGATTGGGGCAGCTACCTCCCGCGCAATCCGGGTTTCATGTAGGTCAATCCAAGCGCGTTGTAAGCAGAGTCACCGCGCAGCTTGGTCACGGGACAACGACCGGTCCTTTCTTCGCACGCGACCCTTGCCAGTCACGGGTCGGCCTGTCGCTCCATGAGAAGCCGATAAAGATCGTGACATGGCCGGTTAGGGCGATCGAGGTCAGCTTGGTCACGCAAGACGATCGATGATCTGAAGGAGCCGGTCGCAGGACGCCTCGATCCTCTTGAGCGGAGACGTTGCGACCCCGAGCAACAGTCCTGGGCGCACTGAGCCCTTCGTCGCATACCAGAGCGATAGCGGCGTGGGCGCCAGTCCAAGCGGAGCTGCTTCCCTGGCGATGGCAAGATCGGCTGCTCCCTTCGGCAACCGCAGGACAGCCGCCAATCCGGCAATCGCAACATTTGCAGTGCGCGGGCGAAGGTATTTCAGCAATGCATCGCCTTGCGCTGCGTAGACCCGCTTCGTGCGCCGAAGATGCCGGAGATAATGGCCGTCGCGCATGAAATCGGCGGTCGCGAGCTGCACCGCTGGCCCGGGCGCCGGCGCGAGGCACGCCGCAGTTTCGGCAAACCGCGACGCCAGTGCGGCCGGTGCAACCACAAAGCCGAGCCGCAAGGCAGGGGTTATGGTCTTGCTGAAGGAGCCGATGTGAATGACGCGGCCGGCGCGATCGAGGGAGGCGAGCGCCGGCGTGGCCCGGCCCTTGAGCTGAAGCTCGCTCAGATAATCATCTTCGATCACCCACGCCTTGTTTTGGGTCGCCCAGTCGAGCAGGCGTGAGCGTCTTGCCAGCGACAGCGTGAATCCGAGCGGCGCCTGCTGCCCTGGTGTCACCACAACCAGTGCCGCATCAGGCGCATGTTTCAGGGCGTAATCGACATCGACGCCGTCAGCGTCAACCGGGATCGGCGCGATCGACAATCTCGCAAGCTCGAGGCCGCGCCGCGTAAAGGGAAAGCCGGGATTCTCCACCCAGACTTTCTTCTGCTCGAGACCAAGGACACGGAGCGCCAGACCAAGCCCGCCGCTAAAGCCGCTGGTGATGATGATCTGGGACGGCGCGCATTCGATCCCGCGCGCCAGCGCAAGGTAGGCCGCGATCTCGCGCCGCAACTCCAACTCGCCGCGCGGGTCACGGTAAATCGCCGGCGCGCTCACCTCAACGCGAACCGCCTGCGCGCGCATCCTCGCCAGCAGCGTCGCAGGAAGGGTCTCCTGCGCAGGCACGCCCATCTGGAAGATCGCCGGCCCTGCGGTGAGTTCCTGGTACATCTCCATGAATGAGCCGGGGGCCGGGGCTTTGTCCCGCCGAACGGGGAAGGACGGCCGGTCCACGACATGAGTGCCTGTGGCGCGGGCTGCAACGATCAGTTGGGCGGATGAGAGCTTTTCATACGCCGAACGCACGGTGCCGCGCGCGACGCCGAGCTGGGCCGCCAAATCCTGCCATGAGGGCAGGCGAGCGCCCGGGGCGAGCACACCGCTCTCGATGGCAGCTCTGATCCCCCTGTGGATCTGCTCCGCCAGTGGCGTCTTCGCGGATCGATCGAGCTCCAGCCGCAGCGATTTGGTCATGCACCTTGGTACACGAGTTTTGTAGGTTTTTGGTACTTTTTTGTGAACTAGTGCAGGGGCACCTAAGCGGCGAAGGGAGCATTTCATCCCCTGATCCATCAAGGAGAAAGCAGATGAGTGAACGTCTCAACTACAACCACATCGCGCCGGCAGGCGCGAAGGCACTGGGCGGCGTCTACGGCTACGTCATGCAGAGCGGACTGCCTGCGACACTGGTCACCCTCGTCTATCTCCGCGTTTCGCAGATCAACAACTGCGCCTATTGCTTGGACATGCACACCCGCGACCTGCTCAAGAGCGGCGTGAAGATCGAAAAGCTCGCGTTGCTGCAGGCATGGACCGAGGCCGGCAATCTCTTCGACGAACGTGAGCGCGCGGCGCTCGCCTGGGCCGAGACGGTGACCCGCGTCGCCGAGACCAATGTTCCGGATGAAGCCTATCAAGCCGCCCGCAAGGTCTTCAGCGAGCGCGAGCTGGTCGATCTCACGATCGCGATCAGCTTGATGAATGCGTACAATCGCATGTCGATCAGCTTCCGAAAGACGCCACAGGCTGCGCTCGAGAAGGCAGCCTGACCGCGAAGGGCATCAGCCGAAACAGAAACCAGGAGCCTGAAAATGACGAGTGTGATCTCCGGTGTCGAAATTCCTGACAGCAAGCTGGCGCGCGAAGCCACCGAGCTGGTGCGCAGTTACGAAGACGAGATGTTGTTCAACCATTCGGTTCGCGTCTACGTGTTCGGCGCGATCAAAGGGCTGCGTCAGAAGCTGAAGTTCGATTCCGAGCTGCTCTATGTCGCAGCGCTGTTTCACGACCTCGGCCTCGTTGATCACTACCACACCGAGACCAAGCGATTTGAGGTCGACGGCGCAGACGCCGCGCGCGACTTTCTGCAGGCGCGCGGCATCGCCGAGCCGCAGGCCGATCTGGTGTGGGAAGCGATCGCGCTGCACACCACCCCCGGCATTCCGCAATATATGAGGCCGGAGATCGCTCTCACCAACGCAGGCGTTCTGGTGGACGTCGTCGGTGTTGGATATGACGACTACACACCGGAGCAGCGCGACCAGGTGATCACTGCGTTTCCGCGTGGTGACTTCAAGAACGAGTTCCTGAAGGTGCAGACCTGCTCAGCCCTGAAGAAGCCGCAGACGACCTTCGGGACGGTCAATTTCGACTACATCGAAGATCACGACCCCAGCTTCCGCAAGCCAAACGCGTGCACGCGCATCCGCAACACGCCCTGGCAAAGCTAAGGAGACGCCAGGCCGCCGGATCGTTGGGATCATTCGGCGGCACGGCTCGATCGGCGAGGGGGCGTCGGTGTCCTTGATGGGAAATACGGGTTCACGACGCAGCTCGCCGAACGCCCGACGGCGAGATATCTGCACTGCTCAAGCGAGCCATAGCGGCAGTCGAAATAGCCGACGGGACCGTAGATCTGCATGCAGACCGGATAGCGCGGATCATAAGTCTGCGCGCGCGCAGGCGCGCTCGCAAGGAGCATGCCGGCTGCCATCAGCGTAGGCCACGCGCGGCGCATCTCAGCGCGACAGGAAATAGCCTGATGAATAGCCTGGCGTCTGCGCGCGCGGACGATTTTGATACGCGTAGGGATCATCGCTCTGGCCTGCGAAGAACGGATTGGCGATGCAGGTCAGCGCGCGACCCGATGCGCTCGCCTGACACTGCGCGTAGCTATCGAACCTGCAATTGCTCAGCCCCGGCCATTCATCGCCGGTGAGACAGAATGGATGATTCTTGCCGAAGGCGAGCGCCGGCGTGCTTGCGTTGAGCGCGAGCGCAAATGTGGCGAGAGCGAGCGAAAATGTGGCGACAATGGGGAGAGTAACTTGGGCTCGCATCCGAATTCTCCAATCACGCGAATGTGCGCGCGACGTTGTTACGCGCGCATGCAGTTTATGTCGTGTTGTCGACATTGGAACTACAGAAAACACTTGTTTCAAAGGGTTTCCCACGCGCTCTGCTAAACGTTCATTAATGAAGCGCGGCCCTTTGGCTCTAACTGTTGCGTCGAAGTTACAGCAATTCCGTCGATCGCTGATATGACGACCCACGGCCCGGGGGCCTACTGAAGAAACTGGAACGGGAATCAAATGAAGAAGAATTTGTTGCTTGCCGCTGTCAGCCTGATCGCGCTCAGCGCGGCTGCGCCGGCGGTGGCTGCTGACCTCGCGGCGCGGCCCTACACCAAAGCTCCGCCGGCGGCGATCGCTGCGGTCTACGACTGGAGCGGCTTCTACATCGGCATCAACGGCGGCGGCGGTTCGGCTCGCACCACCTGGGATTTCGTTGGCGTCGGCCGCGAAGGTTCGCACGATGCGACCGGCGGCACGGTCGGTGGTCAGATCGGCTATCGCTGGCAGTCCGGCCAGTTCGTGTTCGGCGTGGAAGGCCAGGGCAACTGGGCCGACTTCTCCGGCGACAATGTCAGCGCGCTGTTCGCCACCCGCAACCGCACCAAGATCGATGCGTTCGGCCTGATCACTGGCCAGGTCGGTTATGCCTGGAACAACGTCCTGCTCTACGTCAAGGGCGGTGCGGCTGTGGTCAGCGACAAGTACGAGATCTCCGACCTCGGCGGCGGGCTGCTCGCGTCGACCAGCGACACCCGCTGGGGTGGTACTGTTGGTGCCGGCCTCGAGTACGGCTTCGCGCCGAACTGGTCGGTTGGCGTCGAGTACAACCACATCTTCCTGGCCGACAAGGACGTGACGTTCGCCGGCTTCGCTGGCACGGAGCGCATCCGTCAGGACGTCGACATGGGCCTCGTCCGCCTGAACTACAAGTTCGGCGGCATGCCTATCGCGCGCTACTGAGACTGATCGCTCAATTCGAGCGTCGTCGAAAGCCCCGGCCTTGCGCCGGGGCTTTTTTATTGTTCGAGTTCAAGAAGTTAACCATGCCCTTGCGGAATGGCTCAGACGGCTTGACTCCTGAGAACGAAATGAGAACAATGTTCTTCATACGTTCTAGGCAAAGGAGCGAGACATGTTCAGGGTTTTCGTGGAAGAAGCGGCTGCACTGGCGTCAATCACGCTGTTCGTCGGGATGATCGCCATCTGGGCCCAGGTGATTCCGCAACTCTGAGGAGGCGCGGTTGGGGAAAAGCGGGACGACGCGGCGGATTGGCCGCTCCGGCGTGGACTCTCGCGGCGCCACACCCCACCATCGGGAGGCGAGTCGGCCGGGCGAGTGCATAATGCCTTGAGGAGCTGGCGACCGCTCCACTTCATCTGCAAGAGGCCGTTACGCGACCATGCCGAGCGCCGGATTTGTCCACCTTCACGTTCACTCGGCCTATTCGCTGCTCAAGGGCTCGATCAAGATCGCCAAGCTTGCCGAACTCGCCAAGAAGGACCACCAGCCGGCCCTAGCGCTAACCGACACCGACAACATGTTCGGTGCGCTGGAATTCTCCGACAAAATGGCGGGATCCGGCATCCAGCCGATCGTCGGCTGCGAGCTCGCGATCGACTTCGGCGACCAGGATCCGAACGCGCGCAATGCGCTGGGGCCGTCGCGCGTGGTGCTGCTGGCGGCGCAGGAGCGCGGCTATCGCAGCCTGATGCGGCTGAATTCGCGGGCGTTCCTGGAGACGCCGGATACCCATGCCTCCCACATCAAGTTCGACTGGCTCGAAGGCGAGACCGAGGGCCTGATCGCGCTCACCGGCGGTCCGGACGGACCGATCTCGCTGGCGCTTGCCACCGGGCAGGCCGAAATTGCGGCGTTGCGCTGCGAGCGTCTCGCCAGCCTGTTCGGCGACCGCCTCTACATCGAATTGCAGCGCCACAACACCGACAAGGAACGCCGCATCGAGAGCGGCCTGATCGACATCGCCTATGCCAAAGGCCTGCCACTGGTCGCGACCAACGAGCCATATTTCGCCGCGACCGACGATTACGAGGCGCACGACGCGCTGTTGTGCATCGCCGGCGGGCGACTGATCGCCGAGACCGAGCGCGAGCAGCTCACGCCTGATCACCGCTTCAAGACCCGCGCCGAGATGGCGGTGCTGTTCGCCGACATTCCGGAGGCGCTGGCCTCGACGGTGGAGATCGCCGAGCGCTGCTCGTTCCGACCGATGACGCGCAAGCCGATCCTGCCGTTCTTCACCGTCGGCGCCGCATCGAGCTCGGATGCGGCCGCGGTCGAGGCCGCCGAATTGAAGCGCCAGGCGGAGGAGGGGCTCGCCAACCGCCTGCGCGTCCACGGCCTGTCGCAGGGCACGACGGAGGAGACATACGCCAAACGGCTTGCCTTCGAGCTCGACGTCATCATGCGCATGAAATACGCGGGCTACTTCCTGATCGTGTCGGACTTCATCAAATGGGCGAAGTCGCAAGGCATTCCGGTCGGGCCGGGCCGCGGCTCCGGCGCGGGCTCGCTGGTCGCCTGGGCGCTGACCATCACCGACCTCGACCCGATCAAGTTCGGCCTGCTGTTCGAGCGCTTCCTCAATCCCGAGCGCGTCTCGATGCCGGACTTCGACATCGACTTCTGCCAGGATCGCCGCGGCGAGGTGATCCAGTACGTGCAGCAGCGCTACGGCCGCGACCAGGTCGCGCAGATCATCACCTTCGGTACGCTGCAGGCGCGCGGCGTGTTGCGCGATGTCGGCCGCGTGCTGCAGATGCCCTACGGCCAGGTCGACAAACTCACAAAACTGGTGCCGCAGAATCCGGCTGCGCCGGTGACGTTGGCGGCTGCGATCGAGAGCGAGCCGAAGCTCCAGGCGTTCCGCGACGAAGACCCGGTGGTGGCGCGCGCCTTCGACATCGCCCAGCGCCTCGAAGGCCTCACCCGTCACGCCTCGACGCATGCGGCCGGCATCGTGATCGGCGATCGCCCCTTGAGCGAACTCGTGCCGCTCTACCGCGATCCCAAATCCGACATGCCGGTGACCCAGTTCAACATGAAATGGGTCGAGCCGGCGGGCCTCGTCAAATTCGACTTCCTCGGCCTGAAGACGCTGACCGTGCTCGACGTTGCTTGCAAGCTGCTCAAGCCGCGCAACATCCACGTCGATCTGGCGACGCTGCCGATCGACGATGCCGAGAGCTACCAGATGCTGGCGCGCGGCGACGTGGTCGGTGTGTTCCAGGTTGAAAGCCAGGGCATGCGGCGCGCGCTGATCGACATGCGGCCCGACCGTTTCGAGGACATCATCGCGCTGGTGGCGCTCTATCGCCCGGGTCCGATGGCGAACATTCCGACCTATTGCGCGCGCAAGCACGGCGACGAGGAGCCTGAATATCTGCACCCCGTGCTGGAGCCGATCCTCAAAGAGACCTTCGGCGTCATCATCTACCAGGAACAGGTGATGCAGATCGCGCAGGTGATGTCGGGCTATTCGCTCGGCGACGCCGACCTGTTGCGCCGCGCCATGGGCAAGAAGATCCGCGCCGAGATGGACAAGCAGCGCGACATCTTCGTCGCGGGCGCGGTGAAGAACGGCGTGCCGAAAGGGCAGGCCGAGACCATCTTCGAGCTGCTGGCGAAGTTCGCCGATTACGGCTTCAACAAGAGCCACGCGGCGGCCTATGCGCTGGTGTCCTACCACACCGCCTACATGAAGGCGCATTATCCGGTGGAGTTCATCGCGGCGTCGATGACGCTCGATCTCAACAACACCGACAAGCTTTCCGAATTCCGCTCCGAGGCGCAGCGCCTCGGCATCAAGGTCGAGCCGCCGAACATCAATCGCTCGGGTGCGACCTTCGAGGTCGGCGAGAAGACGATCTACTACGCGCTCGCCGCGCTGAAGGGCGTCGGCATCCAGGCGATCGACCAGATCATCGAGGAGCGCACGAAGAACGGTCTCTTCACCTCGCTCGCCGACTTCGCCGCGCGGGTCAATCCGCGCGCGATCAACAAGCGCATCATCGAGAGCCTCGCCGCCGCCGGCGCCTTCGACACGCTGGAGCCGAACCGGGCGCGCGTCTTCGCCGGCGCGGACTCGATTCTGGCCGCCTGCCAGCGCGCGCACGAGGCCGCCACCATCGGCCAGAACGACATGTTCGGCGGTTCGGCGGATGCGCCCAGCATCATGCTGCCGCAGGTCGAGCCGTGGCTGCCGGCCGAGCGGCTGCGCCGCGAATACGACGCGATCGGCTTCTTCCTGTCGGGACATCCGCTCGACGATTACGCCACCGTGCTGAAGCGTCTGCGGGTGCAGAGCTGGGCCGAGTTCTCGCGCGCGGTGAAGACCGGCGCCACCGCCGGCAAGGTCGCGGCCACCGTGGTCTCGCGCATGGAGCGGCGCACCAAGACCGGCAACAAGATGGGCATCATGGGCCTGTCCGATCCGACCGGCCATTTCGAGGCGGTGCTGTTCTCCGAAGGCCTCGCGCAATATCGCGACGTGCTGGAGCCGGGCGCCGCCGTGCTGCTCCAGCTCGGCGCCGAGCTCCAGGGCGAGGACGTCCGCGCCCGCGTGCTGCATGCCGAGCCGCTGGATGACGCCGCCGCCAAAACGCAAAAGGGCCTGCGCATCTTCCTGCGCGACACCAAGCCGCTGGAATCGATCGCCAAGCGTCTCGCCGGACCCGAGATGGCGCCCGCGAACGGTGCCGCGCCGAAGATCGGCAGTCCCGGCATCGCGCCGCGCTCCAACGGCGACGGCGAGGTCTCGCTGGTGATGATGCTCGACCTCGAGACCGAGGTGGAGATGAAGCTGCCCGGCCGCTTCAAGGTCTCGCCGCAGATCGCCGGCGCGATCAAGGCGGTCACAGGCGTGGTCGACGTGCAGCAGCTCTAACACTCGGTCTGCGCGATCCACACAGTGGTCGTGGGATGTGGTTGCAACCTGTCGCTGATTCCAGCTAGCATGCCCCCGGGGAATGGGCTGGGGTGTGCGATGCTGCGACGGGGCGCGTTGTTGTTGGCCGTCGGTGCGATGCTGGTGGGCTGTGTCAGCGATCAGGTCGGAACCGACTTTGCCTCTGTGTCGAAAAAGGTCGGGCCTCCGCGCGCCGGGCACTCGCGCGTCGTCCTGCTCCAGGACAAGAGGAATGGCCTCAGCATGGCGATCTGCGCCTGTGAGGTGAGGCTCGACGGTGCGCCGCTCGGCAAAGTCGTGGCTGGGAAATACGCCTATGCCGATCGGCCGGCGGGTCGCCACGAATTGCTGGTGACGGAGCTGATGTTTCCGGGCGACACCAAGCGCGAGATCGTGATGGAAGCCGGCCGGACGCACTTCTACCTCATCAAGAGCAGCCCCAGGCACGATGCCGCGACCGGCGGCGCGATCGTCGGCGGCTTGGCCGGGCTTGCCGTCGTTTCCGTGGCGACGGCAGGAGACGCCAATCCCGGGCCGGCCGAACTCGTTGCGCTGGACGAGGCGACCGCGCGGACGAAGCTCGCCGAGCTGCAAGCTGTGGAGTGAGGTGCGCTGCACGACGATCCGATCGCACAGGGTAGGGACTTGAAGGAGCCTTGCGCCGTTTCGAGCTGACTTGAGGCTGACTTGAGGGTGATCTGGAGCTGACGGCAGCAGCGGCGTGGCCATGCCACCGCCTCAATCCGAGCTTTTCGTTCAACCGCCGTTCAGCCGGCTGCGCGCTTCATGCGTGGTGGCACCTCAACAACAATAGCGGGCAAGCAAGCCATGCGTGGGACGCTCAAAGTCTTCATTTGCCTTCTCCTGCCGATCGTGGCCCTTGCCGCCGGCGCGCCGGGACCCGTGCGCGCCCAGCAGCAGGAAAAGCGCATCGCGCTCGTGGTCGGCAACGGCGCCTATGCCAAATCGCCGCTGGCGACCACCGCGAACGATGCCGGCCTGATCGCCCAAACATTGCAGGCGGCGGGCTTCGACGTCGTCGGCGCGCGCGATCTCGACGGCGATACGCTGCGCAAGAGTTTTCGCGATTTCATCCAGAAGGCGCAGGCCTCAGGCCCCGGCACCGTCGCGATGATTTATCTCGCCGGCTATGGCGTGCAGCTTGCCGGCGAGAATTATTTCATCCCGGTCGATTCCAACATCACTCGCGACACCGACATTCCGACCGAGGCCTTGCGCGTCAGCGACTACGTCCGCCAGCTCGCCGCCATTCCGCTCAAGGCCAACATCGTCGTGCTCGATGCGGCCCGCGCGCAGCCCTTCATCGAAGGCGGCCAGTCGATCGCGAGTGGCCTCGCGCTGGTTGAGCCCGAGGCGAACATGCTGATTGCCTTCAATGCGGCGCCCGGCACGGTGGCGCCGGAGGAGCCGGGTCCCTACGGCATCTATGCGCAGTCGCTTGCCGAGATGATCCGCACCGGCGGCCTGCCGCTGCCCGAGGTGTTCGATCGCGTCCGCCTGCGCGTCAACGAGGCCAGCAAGGGCGCGCAGGTGCCCTGGAACGAGCAAAAGATTACCGCCCCATTTTCGTTCTTCGAGCGTGGGCCGGACGCGCCACCGCCGGAGGCCGCGCCCGACCAGGTTGCCGCGATCCGCAGCAAGCCGATCCGCGATCTCGGCGTGCAGGATGCCTATGCCGCGGCGCTCGAGCGCGACACGCTGCCGGCCTATGAGGAATTTCTCGCGGCCTATCCGAACGATCCGCTCGCAAAGCGCGTGATGGCGATCGTCGCGGCGCGCCGCGAAGCCATCACCTGGCGGCGGACCTACCGAACCGACACGCCCGAAGCGTACTGGTCGTATCTGCGCCGCTATCCGCGCGGACCGCATGCGGCGGATGCGCGCCGGCGCCTTGCGATCCTCACCGCGCCGGCCGAGCCGCCGCCGAGCTTTGCGATGATCGATTACGACGTGCCGCCACCGCCGCCGGAGGAGGTGGTCTATGTCGATCGCCCCGTGCTGTATTTCAGCGACCCCGATTTTGGCTTCGCGCCGCCACCGCCGCCCCCGGTCTACTATCTGCCGCCGCCGCCGCCGGATTTCGTCGTGCTGCCGCCGCCGCTGCCCGTGGTCGGCCTGTTCGTGCTGCCCCAGCCGGTGTTCGTGCCGATCCCGGCGTTCGTCCAGCCGCCGGTCTATGTCGCGCCGCCGCCGAACAACATCATCTACCAGAACATCCACAACACCACGGTCATCAATACCGTGATCAACCGTCCGCCGGCCGCGCCGACGGGCGCGGCACCCGCGCCGGGCAATCTGGCGCCAGCTGTTGCCGGACGCGCCAACCCGGCAGGTCCAGCGGTGCCACAGGCCGTCGTCCAGCGCGCTACCCTGATCCAGCAGGGCAAGGCGCCGATGCCGCCGAGTGCGACCATCCAGCCGACGGCTAGACCTACGGCTAGACCTGGAGCGCCTGCCGCGACGCCGGCGAATGTCGCTCCGACTGTTGCACCAACCGCTGCGCCACCGACCAAGCTGCCGCAGGCCAACACGCTCCCGGTCCCTGGCGCTCACGGCGGCCCGCCGGCGCCGCCCGCGGGGGCGGGGCCTCTGCCGGGCGGAAGGCCCGTGCCGCCGACGGCGACTGCACCCGGTGCGCCGTCGCCGGCCCATCCGGGGGCGCCGACGACTGCTGCCCCCGGCACAACACCGCCGGCTCATTCCGGTGCGCCAACGGCTGCCGCGCCAGGGACGGCTGCGCCCACGGCGACGAGCCCGGCCGCCGGACCCGGCCAACCGCCGAAGCCACCGGTGGCACAGACCCCACCCGGGGCCGGCCCTGCGGATCGCGCCAAATCCGCGACCCGCGAGCCGGCCAGCTTGCCGCCGCCAGCGGCGGGTGGGCACGGCACGCCTCCGACCACCGCCGGCAGACCGGTCACGCCGCCACCCTCGGCCGCGCGCGAGCCGATCAAGCCGCCGAATCATCCGTCGGCTGCGCCGGCGCAGGCTGCCCGGCCGTCCGCACCGCCACCGCGGCCGCAAGCCGTGGCACGACCGACGCCTCCGCCGCCGGCCGCCGTCGCGCGCCCGGCACCGCCGCCTCCGCCGCATGTCGCATCGCCTCCACCGGCACGGGTGGCTCCGCCCGTAGCGGCTGCGCGGCCGGCGCCGCCGCCGCCGGTCACAAGGCCAGCGCCGCCGCCGATGGCACGGCCCGCGCCACCGCCGCCGGTGGCTCGGCCGGCGCCACCGCCGCCGCCCCGGATGGCCGTCGCGCCTCCGCCGCCGCCGCGCCCGGCAGCGCCTCCGCCACACCCCGCGGCTCCGCCGCCGGCGGCAAAGAAGTGCCCGCCGAACCAGCCGAAGTGCTAAGGCACGGCCCGATCTCTCTAAAAAAGGGGCCTCTCGCGGGCGAAAACCGCCCCCCGAAAGGCCCTTATTTCCTTGCTTCTGGCCGAAATGGCGCTATATAGCGCGCCATCTCACACGGAAACATGGCTCACAAGGCCGTCCGGTGGCAACCGGGGCGAGAACGCTCCGTTTTGCTCACACGTTTCCGGAGGAACCAACCGGAGAATTAGAACGATGGCGCTACCTGATTTCACCATGCGTCAGCTGCTCGAAGCTGGCGTGCACTTTGGTCACCAGTCTCACCGCTGGAATCCGAAAATGGCACCGTTCATTTTCGGCACCCGCAACAACATCCACATCGTCGACCTCGCCCAGACCGTGCCGATGCTGCACCAGGCCCTCCAGGCCGTCAGCGACACGGTTGCCAAGGGCGGCCGCATCCTGTTCGTCGGCACCAAGCGCCAGGCGCAGGACGGCGTTGCCGACGCGGCCAAGCGCTGCGCGCAGTATTTCGTCAATTCGCGCTGGCTCGGCGGCACGCTGACCAACTGGAAGACGATCTCGGCCTCGATCAAGCGCCTGCGTCACCTCGATGACGTGCTCTCGGGCGGCGAAGCCAATTCCTACACGAAGAAGGAGCGCCTGACGCTGCAGCGCGAGCGCGACAAGCTCGACCGCTCGCTCGGCGGCATCAAGGACATGGGCGGTCTGCCCGACCTGATCTTCGTGATCGACACCAACAAGGAAGACATCGCGATCCAGGAAGCCCAGCGACTCAACATCCCGGTCGCGGCGATCGTCGACACCAATTCGGACCCCAAGGGCATCACCTATGTGGTGCCGGGCAATGACGACGCCGGTCGCGCCATTTCGCTGTACTGCGATCTCATTGCGCGTGCGGCGATCGATGGCATTTCGCGCGCCCAGGGCGATTCGGGCATCGACATCGGCGCCTCGGCCCAGCCGCTCGCTGAAGAGCTGCCGGCGCCCTCGTCGAGCGGTTTCCAGGGTCTTGCAGGTCCCCGCGGCACCGCGGACGACCTCAAGAAGCTGCCGGGCGTGTCGGGTGCGATCGAGAAGAAGTTCAACGATCTCGGCATCTTCCACTACTGGCAGCTCGCCGAGCTCGACCACGACACCGCGCACACGATCGGCGAAGAAGTCGGTCTGCCGAGCCGTGCGGATGCCTGGGTGGCCAAGGCCAAGGCGCTGACCGCGGAAGCGGAATAGTCAAAAAGAGCGATGGGTTGGCCGGATAGGATCCGGCCACCATTTCAGTTGACGCGAATTCCTGAGATGGACCGCGGCGGGGTGCTTCGATGCCGCGCCGCGGCAAACCGGCAGGCACAAAGGATTTTTAACAATGGCAACGATCACAGCTGCGATGGTCAAGGACCTGCGCGAGTCGACCGGCGCGGGCATGATGGACTGCAAGGCCGCCCTGACCGAAAACGACGGCAACATGGAAGCCGCGCAGGACTGGCTGCGCAAGAAGGGCCTGTCGAAGGCCGCCAAGAAGTCGGGCCGCGTCGCGGCCGAGGGCCTGATTGGCGCGCTCACCAAGGGCACCAAGGGCGTCGTGGTCGAGGTCAACTCCGAGACCGATTTCGTGGCGCGCAACGGCCAGTTCCAGGGGCTGGTCAAGATGATCGCCCAGGTCGCGTTCGACGTCGGCGCCGATGTCGAGAAGATCAAGGCCGCCAAGGTCGGCGACGTCACGATCGAGACCGCTATCAATGACGCGATCGCCACCATCGGCGAGAACATGACGCTGCGCCGCGCCGCCCAGCTCGAAGTCAGCCAGGGCGTGGTGTCGCACTATGTCCACGGGGCTGTCGTCGACGGCGCCGGCAAGATGGGCGTGATCGTGGCGCTGGAATCGCCGGGCAAGGCCGACGAGCTCGCAACGCTCGGTCGCCAGATCGCGATGCATGTCGCCGCCACCAACCCGCTGGCGCTCGATCCGTCCGGCCTCGATCCGGCGGTCGTCAAGCGCGAGAAGGACGTGCTCGCCGACAAATACCGCCAGCAGGGCAAGCCCGAGAACGTGATCGAGAAGATCGTCGAGTCCGGCCTCAAGACCTATTACAAAGAAGTCTGCCTGCTTGAGCAGGCCTTCATCCACGACACCGGCAAGTCGGTGGCGCAGGCAGTGAAGGAGGCCGAGGGCAAGGTCGGCGGACCTGTGAAGATCGCGGGCTTTGTGCGCTATGCTCTCGGTGAGGGAATCGAGAAGCAGGAAAGCGACTTCGCAGCCGAGGTCGCGGCGGCCAGCGGCAAGAAGTAGGCGCCGGAACACCTCCTTCCGGCGTGCCGCCGGAAGCGGCGCCCGGACAAGGAAAGTGCTCATGACTGATCCGGTCTATCGTCGCGTCGTGATCAAGCTGTCCGGCGAATACCTCGCGGGACAGCAGGGCTTTGGTATCGACCAGCCGACCGTGGACCGGGTTGCGGATGATCTGATTGCCGCCCGCAAGCTCGGCACCGAGGTCGCGGTCGTGATCGGCGGCGGCAATATCGTGCGTGGTGTCGAGGTGTCATCCCGCGGCGTATCGCGCCCGACCGGCGACACCATGGGCATGCTCGCCACCATGATGAACTGCCTCGCGCTGGAAGCGGCGATCGAGCGCAAGGGCTCGCCGGCGCGCACGCTGTCGGCCTTCGTCATGCCGGAGATTTCTGAGCTGTTCACCCGCGCCGCGGCGCACAAATACCTCGCCGAGGGCCGGATCGTGCTGCTCGGCGGCGGAACCGGCAATCCGTTCTTCACCACCGACACGACCGCGGTGCTGCGTGCCGCCGAGATCGGCGCCCAGGCGGTGCTGAAGGCGACCAATGTCGACGGCGTCTACTCGGCCGACCCGAAGAAGGATCCGACCGCCACGCGGTTCGACCGGCTGACGCATTCGCAGGCCATCGAGGGCGACTACAAGGTGATGGATGCCACCGCCTTCGCGCTTGCCCGTGAGACGTCGCTGCCTATCATTGTATTCTCGATCGCGCAGTCGGGTTCGATCGGTGCGATTCTGCGTGGTGCCGGCCACGGAACCATTGTCGCCGGCTGACGGCTCGTCGTCGCGCCCGAAAGGGAAGGGCGCGGAGCGGTCGCCGGGATTTTGAAGGAGAAACGTGATGGCCACGGGTAGTTTCGACCTCAACGAAGTGAAGCGCCGCATGCAGGGCGCCGTCCAGTCCCTCAAGCACGAGCTTGGCGGCCTGCGGACGGGGCGCGCCTCCGCCTCGATGCTCGATCCGGTGCAGGTCGACGCTTATGGCACTCACATGCCACTCAATCAGCTCGCCACCGTCAGCGTGCCGGAGCCGCGCCTGATCTCGGTGCAGGTCTGGGACAAGTCGATGGTCAAGGCCGTGGAGAAGGCGATCGTCGATTCCAACCTCGGCCTGTCGCCCGCGACCGAAGGCCAGGTGCTGCGCCTGCGTATTCCCGAGCTCAACGAGGAGCGCCGCAAGGAGCTGGTGAAGGTCGCGCACAAATACGCGGAGGCCGCCAAGGTCGCTGCGCGCCATGTCCGTCGCGACGGTCTCGACGTGCTCAAGAAGCTCGAGAAGAATCACGAGATGTCGGAGGACGACCAGAAGCGTCACGCCGACGAGGTGCAGAAGGCGACTGACGGCACGATCACCGAGATCGACCAGCTGCTGGCCGCCAAGGAAAAAGAAATCCTCACCGTTTAAGGCATCGCCTTCATGTCCAACGCCGCCGCGCCCGCAACGGAAGGACCCGACCGGTCCGACGCGCCTGCGCATGTCGCCATCATCATGGATGGCAACGGGCGTTGGGCGGCTGCGCGCGGCTTGCCGCGTGCGGAAGGGCATCGCCGTGGCGTGGACGCGCTGCGCCGCGTGGTGCGCGCCTCGCACGAGCTCGGCATTCGCTATCTCACCATCTTCTCGTTCTCCTCGGAGAACTGGTCGCGCCCGGCGAGCGAGATCGGCGATCTCTTCGGCCTGCTGCGGCGCTTCATCCGCAACGATCTGGCGAGCCTGCATCGCGACGGCGTCAAGGTCCGCATCATCGGCGAGCGCGAAGGGCTCGAGAGCGATATCTGCGCGCTCCTCAACGAGGCGGAGGAGCTGACGCGCGACAACACGCGCCTCACGCTCGTCGTCGCCTTCAACTACGGCTCGCGGCAGGAGATCGCGAAGGCCGCGCAGAAGCTCGCGCGCGAGGTCGCAGAGGGCAGGCGGGATCCCGCCACGATCGACGCCGAGACGCTTGGCGCGCATCTCGATGCGCCCGACATTCCCGATCCCGATCTCATCATCCGCACCAGCGGCGAGCAGCGCCTGTCCAACTTTCTGATGTGGCAGGCCGCCTATAGCGAGCTCGTCTTCGTGCCGATCCACTGGCCCGATTTCGACAAGGCGGCGCTGGAAAGCGCGATCGCCGAATTTGCCAGGCGCGAGCGCCGTTTCGGCGGCCTGGTCGCGAAAACCGCCTCGTGAGCGAACCCGACGCCGCACCGGCGGGCTCTGCGCCTGCCCCGAGCAATCTCGTGCTGCGGATCCTCGCCGCGCTCGTGCTGGCGCCGCTCGCCATTGCGCTCGCCTACGCCGGCGGCTGGCTGTGGGCACTTCTTGTCACCCTGGTATCGATCGGACTGTTCGCGGAATGGCTGATGGTGGTGGGCGCGGGCTCGGTCGCGCTGACTGGGACGGGGACTATCGTCATCGCCATCATGGGATTTTGCGTTGCCTTCGGCGCGCTCAAGACGGCTGTCATCGCCGGCTTCATCGGCGGTGCGATCGTGACGCTGATCGCGCGGGGCAAGTTCGTCTGGGCGGCTACCGGATTCGCCTATGCATCGGCGGCGCTGCTGGCCTCGATCCTGGTGCGGCAGGATCTCTTAAACGGGTTCGCTGCCCTGATGTTCGTGCTGCTCGTGGTGTGGGCGACCGATATCGGCGGCTATTTCGCCGGCCGCAGCATCGGTGGACCGAAGCTGTGGCCACGCGTGAGTCCCAAGAAGACCTGGGCGGGCGCTCTCGGCGGCTTTGTCGCAAGCCTCTTGGTTGCGGTGGGCTTCGCGGCTTGCGGGCTCGGAAAGATGGCGCCATTGCTGCTCGTCAGCGCCATCCTGTCGGTGGTATCGGCGTTGGGCGATCTGTTCGAATCCGCGGTGAAGCGGCGCTTCGGCGTCAAGGATTCCAGTCACTTAATTCCCGGCCATGGCGGACTTATGGACCGCCTGGACGGCTTTGTTGCCGCCATCCTGGCGGCATGGATTATCGGCTTTCTCCGCCATGGTGTGCATAGCGCCGGAAGCGGTCTTATGGTTTGGTGAGGATATGAGCGCGGTCCCATTGCGTAACAACAGGCTTGCTGCGTCTGCCGTCCGCAGCGTCACGGTACTCGGTGCCACCGGCTCGATCGGCGACAGCACGATGGATTTGCTGCGCGCCTCGCCCGAACGCTATCGCGTCGAGGCGCTGACGGCGAACGGCAATGTCGAAGCGCTAGCCAAGCTCGCGAAGGAATTTTCCGCGCGCTACGTTGCGATCGCCGACACCTCCAAGCTCGCCGAGCTGAAGGCCGCGTTGGCCGGGACCAGCACCGAATGCGGCGCCGGCGAAAGCGCGGTGATCGAGGCAGGTGCGCGTCCGGCCGATTGGGTGATGGCGGCCGTGAGCGGCGCCGCCGGACTGAAGCCGGCCCTGGCCGCGGTTGATCGCGGCGCACATGTCGCGCTCGCCAACAAGGAATGTCTGGTCTGCGCCGGCGATTTCTTCATGCAGCGCGCGGCAAAGGCCGGCGCCTGCATCCTGCCGGCCGATTCCGAGCACAATGCTCTGTTCCAGGCGCTGAGCTCAGGCAATCGCGACGAGCTCGTCCGCGTCATCATCACGGCCTCCGGCGGCCCGTTCCGGACCTGGAAGCCTGCCGACATCGAGCAGGCCACGCTCGAGCAGGCCCTGAAGCACCCCAACTGGAGCATGGGCCAAAAGATCACGATCGATTCCGCCTCGATGATGAACAAGGGGCTCGAGGTGATCGAGGCGTCCTATCTGTTCGCGCTCGCGCCCGACGAGATCGACGTGCTCGTTCATCCGCAGTCGATCATCCACGGCATGGTCGAGTTTTCCGATTGCTCCGTCGTGGCCCAGCTCGGCGCGCCCGACATGCGGACGCCGATCGCGCATTGTCTCGGCTGGCCCGACCGTATCAAGGGTCCGGCGGCCAAGCTCGACTTGGCCAAGATCGGCCAACTGACCTTCGAGGCGCCGGATTTCGAGCGGTTCCCGGGCCTGCGCCTGGCCTACGATTCGCTCCGGACCGGGAAGGGAGCGACCACCGTCTACAACGCTGCCAACGAGGTCGCCGTCGCCGCCTTCATCGCCGGCAAGATCCGGTTTGGTGCGATCGCGCGCCTGGTCGAGGCGACGCTGGACGACTGGGTCCGCAGCGGGAACCAGGCTCCGATGATCTCTGCCGATGATGCAATCTCCGTTGACCATGTTGCTCGAAATAGAGCTGCCGCCCTATTGCCTCAAATTGCCTTAAAGGCATCCTAGATGGTTCGGGGCCAGGGCCTTGCGGCGCTGGATGAGGGAATTCGATGATCGACTTTTTTGTCCATAGTTTCAATACGTTGAGCCATGGGCTCCTCGGTTACGTGATCCCCTTCCTGTTCGTCCTGACCATCGTCGTGTTCTTCCACGAGCTCGGCCATTTCCTGGTCGCGCGCTGGGCGGGCGTTCGCGTTTTGACCTTTTCACTCGGTTTCGGGCCTGAGCTGGTCGGTTTCAACGACCGTCACGGGACCCGCTGGAAAATCTCGGCGATTCCGCTTGGCGGCTACGTCAAGTTCTTCGGCGACGAGAGCGAGGCCTCGACCCCGTCGGCCGAGGCGCTCGCGGCCATGACGGCCGAGGAGCGCGCCGGCAGCTTCCACCACAAGAAGGTCGGCCCGCGCGCCGCCATCGTCGCCGCCGGACCAATCGCCAATTTCATCCTGGGCGCGCTGATCTTCGCCGCCATGGCGCTGTACTACGGCAAGCCGAGCACGATCGCGCGCGTCGATGGCGTCGTCGCCGACGGCGCTGCGGCCGCGGCGGGCTTCAAGATCGGGGACGTCGTCGTCCAGATCGACGGCAAGCCGATCGAGAGCTTTGCCGACATGCAGCGAATCGTTGCGATGAGCGCAGGTTCAGCGCTTGCGTTCCAGGTGAAGCGGGACGGTGCCATCGTGTCGCTGACTGCGACCCCCGCACTGCTCGAGCGCAAGGATCCCTTCGGCAACCGTCATCGTGTCGGCGTGCTCGGTATCGAGCACAAGTCGCAGGCTGGTGAGGCCTCGACCGCTCCAGTGGGCATCGGCGAAGCGCTCAAGATCGGCGTCGAGCAGGTCTGGTTCATCATCACCAGCACCTTCAAGTTCCTGGGCTCGTTGTTCGTCGGAAACGGCAATCCCAACGAGGTCAGCGGCGTCCTGGGAATCGCGAAGATGTCGGGGCAGGCGGCCAGCGCCGGATTCCAGTTCGTGATCAATCTGTGCGCAGTGCTGTCGGTGTCGATCGGCCTGTTGAACCTGTTCCCGATCCCGCTGCTCGATGGCGGTCACCTTATGTTCTATGCGGCGGAAGTGGTCCGCGGCCGGCCGCTGTCCGAACGGACTCAGGAGATGGGGTTCCGAATCGGGCTCGGTTTGGTGCTGATGTTGATGGTGTTTGCGACCTACAACGACATCCTTCGGATGGCGGCTTCCTGATAGGGGCTTTTTTGTGGCGTTGCTGTTGAGCAACGTCTTGGAATGAAATTGAAATTGCGGCGCGCTCGACCGTTTGCGGCGTCGGTGAAATTGGCTACAAGCGGCCTGAACTTGGGGAATCTTTCCAGATCGGCGTTGGGGTTGGGTCTGGTACGGAATGATAAGGGCGCGTTGCGCGATGAAGTTTGGACTGCGACTCCGGGGGGGCTTGCTCGCAACCCTGATCATGTTCGGCGCGCCGGTGGTTGCCCCGGTTGGGGCTGTTTTCGTGTCTTCGTCTGCGCTCGCTCAGACGGTCCAGTCGATTTCCGTCCAAGGAAATCGCCGTGTCGAGGTGGAGACGATCCGCTCCTATTTCAAGCCCGGCCCGGGCGGCCGCCTGGATCAAGGCGCCATCGACGACGGCCTGAAGGCGTTGATCGAGACCGGCCTGTTCCAGGACGTTAGGATCAATCGCGGCCCCGGCGGCCAGATCATCGTCTCCGTGGTGGAAAACCCGGTGATCGGGCGCATTGCCTTCGAGGGCAACAAGAAGATCAAGGACGAGCAGCTCACCGCTGAGGTCCAGTCCAAGGCACGGGGCACCTTCTCCCGCGCCATGGTGCAGTCCGACACATTGCGAATCGCGGAGATCTATCGCCGGTCCGGCCGCTATGACGTGCGCGTCACGCCTGAAATCATCGAGCAGCCGAACAATCGCGTCGACCTGATCTTCACGATCGAGGAGGGCGCCAAGACCGGCGTCAAGTCGATCGAGTTCGTCGGCAACAATGCATTCTCGTCTTATCGCCTGCGCGACGTCATCAAGACGCGCGAATCGAACCTGCTGAGCTTCCTCGCCAGCGGTGACATCTACGATCCCGATCGCGTCGAGGCGGACCGCGACCTGATCCGTCGCTTCTATCTCAAGCACGGCTTCGCCGACGTCCAGGTCGTGGCCGCGCTCACCGAATACGATCCGGAGAAGAAGGGCTTCAACGTCACCTTCAAGATCGAGGAAGGCGCGCAATACCGCGTCGGCGCGGTCGACTTCCGCTCCAGCATTCCGAATTTCGATCCCTCGTCGCTGCGCGGGTATTCGCGCGTCAGCGTCGGCTCGCTCTACAACGTCGAATCGGTCGAGAAGTCGGTCGAGGAGATGCAGATCGAGGCTTCGCGCCGCGGTTATGCCTTCGCGGTGGTCCGTCCCGGTGGCGATCGCAATTTCGAGGCCCACACCGTCTCCGTCGTGTTCAATGTCGACGAGGGCCCGCGCACCTATATCGAGCGCATCAACCTGCGCGGCAACACCCGCACGCGCGACTACGTGATCCGCCGCGAGTTCGACATCTCGGAAGGCGATGCCTACAACCGCGCGCTGGTCGATCGCGCCGAGCGGCGGCTGAAGAACCTCGACTACTTCAAGAGCGTGAAGATCACGACGGAGCCCGGCTCGTCGAGCGACCGCGTGATCCTGATCGTCGATATGGAAGAGAAATCGACCGGCGACTTCTCGATCTCGGGCGGCTACTCCACGACCGACGGCGCGCTGGCCGAAGTCTCGATCTCCGAGCGCAATCTGCTCGGCCGCGGCCTGTTCGCCAAGGCGTCGGTGACCTATGGCCAGTATGCGCGCGGTTACTCGCTGTCGTTCGTCGAGCCCTATCTGCTCGACTACCGCGTCGCGCTCGGCCTCGACCTCTATCAGCGCCAGCAGCTGGCCAACAGCTACATCTCTTACGGCACCAAGACGCTCGGCTTCTCGCCGCGCCTCGGCTTCTCCTTGCGTGAAGACCTGGCGCTCCAGCTGCGCTACTCGATCTACCAGCAGGAAATCACGCTGCCGAGCTACCTGGCGAACTGTAACAACAATCTGGGAACGTCGGCCTTCAACCCGAGCCCGGCCTTCGCCGCCGTGAACGGCATCGACCTGAGCTCGACCAACGGCCTCGGTTGCTACAGCGACGGTGAAGCCTCGCTGCCGGTGCGCAAGGAACTTGCCAACGGCAAGACCCTGACCTCGGCGCTCGGCTACACGCTGACCTACAACACGCTGGACAACAACAAGAACCCCACCGACGGTCTGCTCATCGACTTCCGGCAGGATTTCGCCGGCGTTGGCGGCGACGTCAGCTATCTGAAGACCGTTGCGGACGGAAAGTACTACGCTCCACTGGTGTCTGACATCGTCGGCATCGTCCGTCTGCAGGGCGGTATTCTGACCAAGATCAACGATGATCTGCGGATGCTCGACCACTTCCAGATGGGCCCGAACCTCGTCCGTGGCTTCGCGCCGAACGGCATCGGCCCGCGCGACCTGAATCCGTTCGGTACGCAGGACGCGCTCGGCGGCACCAAGTATTGGGGCGCTTCGCTCGAATTGCAGATGCCGTTCTGGTTCCTGCCCAAGGAAGTGGGTCTGAAGGGCGCAGTCTATGCCGACGCCGGCGGTCTCTACGACTATAAGGGACCGACGAGTTGGACCGCTACCAACGAGGTCAATGTGCCGGGCTGTATCCCGTCGACCATCAATCCGACGAGCACCGGAACCTGTACCGGCCTCGTTTATGACGACAGCAAGGTGGTCCGCACGTCGGTCGGTGTCGGCCTGATCTGGCAGTCGCCGTTCGGTCCGCTGCGCTTCGACTACGCCGTGCCGCTCACCAAGGGCAAGTACGACCGCACGCAGGAGTTCCGGTTCGGCGGCGGCACCACGTTCTAATTCGATCAGCACGGCACGATCCGGATCACTGGAGCCGGTTTCCGAAAGGGATCGTGCCAATCCTGCAGATGAGGCATGATGCGGCCTGACCGCTTCATGCCGAAGCCGGACCGCGACGGGGTGGAATGGCGCAGCCGACCTTCTTCACAAAACCGCCTGCCTCAGCGTTGGCTGACATTGCCGCGCTGACCAAGGCGCAGCTCGTCGACCCCGAAAGGGGCGGCCGGATCATCACGGGCCTTGCTTCACTCGACGAAGCCGGCCCGATGCATCTGGCGTTCTTCGACAACCTGAAATATGCCGATCAGCTCAAGGCGACCCGGGCCGGGGCCTGCCTCGTCAGCCCGCGCTTCGAGGCCGAGGTGCCCGCGCACGTGGCCGTGCTGCGGGTGGCGCAGCCGTTCCGTGCCTTCGTCAGGATCGCGCGGGAATGGCACGGAGACGCGCTCAGGCCGCAATCCTGGGTCGGCAATGACGGTATCGCGCCGTCCGCCATCATCGATCCCACGGCCCGGCTCGAGGACGGCGTGATCGTCGATCCCCTGGCCGTGATTGGCCCGGACGTCGAGATCGGTAGCGGCACCGTGATCGGCGTCGGCGCGGTGATCGGCCCCGGCGTCAAGATCGGCCGGGACTGCAATGTCGGTGCCCGCACGGCCATCCAGTGCGCCCTGATCGGCAACAACGTGCTGATCCATCCGGGCTGCTCGATCGGCCAGGACGGCTATGGCTTCATCTTCTTCGGCCCCGAGGGCCACCTGAAGGTGCCGCAGACCGGGCGGGTGCTGATCCAGAATGACGTCGAGGTCGGCGCCAACACCACGATCGACCGCGGCTCCTTGCGCGACACCGTGATCGGCGAAGGGACCAAAATCGACAATCAGGTCCAGATCGGCCACAATGTGACGATCGGGCGGCACTGCCTGCTGGCGGCCCAGATCGGCCTCGCCGGCAGCCTGACCATCGGCGACAACGTGGCGCTGGGAGCGAAGGTTGGCATCAACAACCACCTCAAGATCGGCGACGGAGCTCAGGTGACCGCTATGAGTGCCGTCAAGGACGACATCCCGCCGGGCGGACGCTGGGGCGGGCATTTCGCCAAGCCGACCAAACAGTGGTTCAAGGAGATCATCGCGGTGGAGCGCCTGGTGCGCGACAGCAAGGCCGATGCGAAGGACGAGGGACGGGAATGACGGTGGAATCACCTGTTAAGTTCGAACTGGTGGATATCAACGCGATCCTCCAGACGCTGCCGCACCGCTTTCCGATGCTCCTGATCGACCGCGTGATCAACATCCGCGCCGATTACAGCGGCATCGGCATCAAGAACGTCACCTTCAACGAGCCGGCCTTCCAAGGGCACTTTCCCGAGCGCCCGGTCTATCCCGGCGTGATGATGATCGAGGCGATGGCGCAGACCGCGGGCGTGATCGGCATCAAGTCGGTCGAGGGCACCGAGAAGCCGCGCGCGGTCTATTTCCTGACCATCGACAAGTGCAAGTTCCGCAAGCCCGTGCTGCCCGGCGATACCATCGAGTATCACATGCGTTCGCTCGGCCGCCGCAAGGCCATGTGGTGGTTTCACGGCGATGCCAAGGTCAATGGGCAGATCGTTGCGGAAGCCGACGTCGGCGCCATGCTGACGGACTGAGCGGGATCAATCCTTCTGGGCCGGCTCGTGTGTCCGGCACGCGTAGCTCCCGGTGGTCGCCTCGGGCTTGATATTTTGGTTGAAGAACTGCCCCATGGAGGGCGCGCCGAGGAGACGCTCGACCGTATCGGGCGTCACGCCGCAATAGCGGTCATAGGCGCCGTTGTTCGCGACAACCAGATTCTGCTGCGCGCGATCGTAACAGACCCGCTGAAGCACCGTGCTGCGGGTAATGTCCCGGCATTCAAATGTCCCGAGATCGACGAGGCGGCGTTCGCCGGTCTCGACCGTCTCGGACACGATCGGAGCCGTCGCGAGCTGGGCGAGCAGAAGTGCCAGGGTCCTGACCACGATCACCTCAAGCTTCACATGAACCTGTTGATGGGCCGGGAAGGCCACCTCATCCGGCACATGAAACACGCCGAGATGATACGTCACTGGACAGATCGGGCATAGTCGCGCTAACCAGCCGAAAACCAAGCGACTTCAATACATAACCAGACCTTCTTGACGAGTAAGATTGGCTTGATGAGCAAGATTGATCCCACCGCACGGGTCGCGGACGGCGCCGTGATCGGCGCGGGCACCGAGATCGGCCCCTATTGCATCATCGGCCCGAACGTCGTGATCGGCGCGAACTGCCAGCTGATCGGACATGTGCATGTCACGGCGCAGACCACGATCGGTGACGGTTGCACCATTTACCCGTTCGCCTCGCTCGGCTCGCCGCCGCAATCGCTCAGCTATCGTGGCGAGCTGACGCAGCTCAAGATCGGCTCGGGCTGCACCATCCGCGAATCCGTGACCATGAATGCTGGCACCGTCGCAGGCGGCGGCGTCACCATGGTTGGCGACCGCGGGTATTTCATGAACTGCAGCCATGTCGGCCACGACTGCCATGTCGGCAATGACGTGATCTTCGCGACGTCGGCAACGCTCGGCGGCCACTGCGAGATCGGCGACTTTGTCTTCATCGGCGGCCTGTCCGCAGTGCACCAGTTCACGCGCATCGGCCCGCAGGTCATGGTCGGCGGTGTGTGCGGCGTGCGCGATGACATTATCCCGTTCGGGCTGGTCAACGGCCAGTATGCAGTGCTGGAAGGCCTCAATCTGATCGGCATGAAGCGGCGCAAGTTCACCAAGCAGCGGCTTGCGACCGTGCGCGGGTTCTACCAAAAACTCTTCCATGGTCCCGGCACTTTCGCCGAGCGGCTGGAGGCCGCGCGGCCGCTCGCGGGCGAAGACCCTGCGATCGCCGAAATCCTCGACTTCATCGGCAAGGGCAAGCGCCCGCTCTGTCTTCCCGCCATCGCGAAGTGATCGTGGGATGGCCGCGGGCATGACATCGGCGGCTGCGGAGATTTCCTCACCTGTCGGCGTGGTCGCCGGCGGCGGCGCGATGCCGTTCGCGGTCGCCGAATCGCTCGCCGCGCGCGGCATCACGCCGGTGCTGTTTCCGCTGCGCGGGGCCTGCGATCCGGCGCAGGTGGAGAAATTCCGCCACCGCTGGATCTCGGTCGGCCAGCTCGGCCGCGCGATGCGGCTGTTTCGCGAAGAAGGCTGCCGCGACCTGATCTTCATCGGCACATTGGTGCGCCCCTCGCTCTCGGAGATCCGCTTCGACGTCAAGACGCTGCGCCTGCTCGGAAACGTCATCCGCGCCTTCCGCGGCGGCGACGATCATCTGTTGTCCGGCGTCGGCCGCATCCTCGAGCAGGACGGCTTTCGCATGGTCGGCATCAAGGACGTCGCGCCCGATCTGCTGATGCCCGAGGGCTGCATCAGCCGCGCCTGGCCGAGCGACGCTGGCAAGACCGACATCGAGCGCGGCCGGACGGTGCTGACCGCGCTTGGTCCGTTCGACATCGGCCAGGCCGCGGTCGTGATCGACGGTCATGTCGTGGCGGTCGAGGATATCGAGGGCACCGACGCGCTGCTTGCGCGCGTCGCGCGGCTGCGCGAGGAGGGCCGTATTCGCGCGGCCATGGGCCGCGGCGTGCTGGTGAAGGCGCCGAAGAGCGGCCAGGATCTGCGCTTCGACCTGCCGACGATCGGCCCGCGCACCATCGAGGGCGTCGCAAAGGCGGGCCTTGCCGGCATCGCCGTCATCGCCGGCAACACGATTGCGGCCGAGCCGCAGGCGATGATCGCGCTCGCCGACGCCAAATACCTCTTCGTCATCGGCCTGCCGGCGTGATGCAGGGCCGCGATCCCAAGCGCAAGATCTTCCTGATCGCCACGGAGGAATCCGGCGACAGGCTCGGCAGTGCCTTGATGAAGGTGCTGCGTCAGCGCCTCGGCGACGGTGTGCAGTTCGAAGGCGTCGGCGGCCGCACCATGGCGCGCGAGGGGCTCGAGACCCTGTTTCCGATCGAGGAGCTCTCGATCGTCGGCTTCGCCGCCGTCATTCAGCAATTGCCGAAAATCCTGCGGCTGATCCGTAAGACGGTCGACGCCGTGACCGAGGCCGCGCCCGACGCGCTTGTCATCATCGACAGCCCCGATTTCACCCATCGCGTCGCCCGCCGCGTGCGCTCGCGCAGTCCGGCGATTCCGATCGTCGATTACGTGTCGCCGCAGCTCTGGGCGTGGCGGCCGGGACGGGCGCGGACCATGCTCGGCTATGTCGACCATGTGCTCGGCCTCTTGCCGTTCGAGCCGGAGGAATACCGCAAGCTGGGCGGGCCGCCATGCAGCTATGTCGGCCATCCCCTGGTCGAGCAATTGGGCTCGCTGCGGCCGAATGCGGAGGAACAGAAGCGCCGCAACAGTGAGCCGCCGGTGCTCCTGGTGCTGCCCGGCAGCCGCCGCAGCGAGATCCGGCATCACCTCGAGGTGTTCGGCGCGACGCTCGGCCGCTTGCAGGCGGAGGGGCGCGCGTTTGAATTGATGCTGCCGACCATGCCGCACCTCGAAGCGACCATCCGCGAGGGCATCGCGAATTGGCCGGTCCAGCCGCAGATCGTGATCGGCGAGAACGAGAGGCGTGCCGCCTTCCGCATTGCCCACGCCGCGTTGGCCAAATCCGGCACAGTGACGCTTGAGCTCGCACTGTCGGGCATTCCGATGGTGACGGCGTATCGCGTCGGTGCGATAGAGGCTTTCATCCTGCGCCGCGCGATCCGCGTCTCCTCGGTAATCCTCGCCAATCTCGTGATCGGCAAGGATGTCATTCCGGAGTATTTGCAGGAGGAGTGCACGGCGGAGAAGCTGGCACCGGCGCTCGCCGCGCTGTTGACGGATTCGCCGCTGCGCCGGGAGCAGGTCGAGGCGTTCGCCCGGCTCGATCAGATCATGTCGACCGGCAACAAGTCGCCGAGCGTCCTGGCCGCCGACATCGTGCTCGCGACGATGCGCAAGGGCAGGCGGTAAGACGGATTCGTAGGGTGGGCAAAGCGAAAGCGTGCCCACCATTTCTCCTCCTCAATTGCGTACAGAGACGGTGGGCACGCTGCGCTTTGCCCACCCTACCAGGACTAGCCGAGACCGCCATCGACCTGAAAGCATTGGCGCGTGATGCGCTGGCTCTCGTCGGAGGCGAGGAACAGCGCCATGTTGGCGATGTCGTCGGGTGTCACCGCATCGGGAACGGCCTGACGCGCGCGCATCTCGGCGATGGCCTGATCGTCCGGATACCACAGCCGGCGCTGGCGCTCGGTGATCACCATGCCCGGTGCAATCGCGTTGACGCGAATGCGGTCGGGACCGACCAGCCTAGCCAGCGAGTTGGTGAAGCCGACGATCGCCGCTTTCGCGGCAGCATAGACCGGCAGCGCCGGCGCGCCACGGATCCAGGCGATCGACGACATGTTGATGATCGAGCCGCCGCCGCGCGCCTGCATCTGCGGCACCACCGCCTGCGCTGCGAAGAAGACGTGCTTGAGATTGACGCCGATCATCCAGTCGAACTCGGCCGGCGTCACCTCGGAGAGAATCTGGCGTTGATCGTTGGCGGCGTTGTTGACGAGAACGGCGGCATCGCCGAGCGAACGGTGGACCTCGGCCATCGCGGTGCGCAAGGCGTCGATGTCCAGGAGATCGCAGGGCACGAACAGCGGGGCGGTCCCGCCCGCTGCTGCCAGCTCCCGCACCAGCGTTTCACCGGCCTTCGTGTCGATGTCGAGGAAGGCGATGCGGGCGCCCTGGGTCGCGAACGCCCGTACAAAGGCAGCGCCGATGCCACTGGCGCCGCCGGTGATCAACACCACGCGGTTCGCAAGGCCTGAATAGGTGGTCTTCGTCATGCGATCAGTCGCTCCGTCTCGGGGTCGAACAGGCAAATGCGCCGCGTGTCGAGCGCGAAAGAGGCGGACGCGCCGAGCGTGGGGCGGATATCGGGCGAGATACGCGCCATCGCGGGCTCGCCCCCGAGCCGCAGCAACACCATTGTCTCGGCACCGGTCGGCTCGACCATTTCCACCGGCGCGTTGACGAGGACAGGTGCATCGCCGGAGAACGCGCGGCTGCCTTCGGCAATGCATTCCGGCCTGATCCCGAACACCACCTCGCGACCGACGAAGGATGCTGCAGCCTCATATCCCCTCAGGCGTATGCGAACCTCGTCCGGCCGCCCGGCGCCGATCACGACCACAGGCCCGTCAATCCCGGTCTCGAGTCGCGCCGGCATGGTGTTCATCGGCGGCGAGCCCATGAAACGCGCCACGAACAGATTGGCCGGATAGCGGTACACGGTATCGGGATCGGCGAATTGCTGCACGCTGCCCTGATGCATCACCGCGATCCGTGTCGCCATCGTCATAGCCTCGATCTGGTCGTGGGTGACATAGACGATGGTGGCGCCGATGCGCTGGTGCAGCCGCTTGATCTCCATCCGCATCTCGACGCGCAGCTTGGCGTCGAGATTGGACAGCGGCTCATCGAACAGGAAGAGCAGGGGATTGCGCACCAGCGCGCGCCCCATCGCCACACGCTGGCGCTGGCCGCCGGACAATTGCGACGGCTTGCGGCCGAGCAGCGGCTCGATCTGGAGCAGCTTCGCCACGTTCGCGACCGACTTCTCCTGCTCGGCCTTCGGCACATGGCGGCATTCCATGCCGAAGGTGATGTTCTGGCGCACCGTCATCGAGGGATAGAGTGCGTAGGACTGGAACACCATGGCGATGTCGCGGTCCTTGGGCGGGATGTCGTTGACGACGCGTCCGCCGATCTCGATCGTCCCCGCGCTCGACCGGTCGAGCCCGGCAACGATGTTGAGCAGCGTGGACTTGCCGCAGCCGGACGGTCCGACCAACACGGTGAACTCCCCGCTCTCGATGTCGAGATCGATGCCCTTCAGCACCTCCAGATTGGCGTAGCGCTTGGACAGGGCGCGAATGCTTAGTGCTGCCATGACAAATCCATCATTTCACTGCGCCGGCGGTAAGGCCGCGCACGAAGTACCTGCCGCCGAGGAGGTAGATCAACAAAGTGGGCAGCGCTGCGATGATCACCGCTGCGCTCTGCACGCCATGCTGCGGGATATCCGCAACTGCAGCAGATAGCGCGATGAGAGCAGCCGTGACGGGCTGCTGTTGGCCGCTCGTGAACGTCACGCCATAGAGGAATTCGTTCCAGATATGCGTGAACTGCCAGATCACGGTGACGATCAGGATGGGAGGCGAGAGCGGCAGAATGATGCGCCAGAAAATACGAAAGAACCCGGCGCCATCGATGCGCGCGGCCCTGATCAATTCGTGGGGAATGGCGACATAGTAGTTTCGGCAGAACAGCGTGGTGAAGGAGAGCCCCTGGATGGTGTGAATCAATACGAGGCCCGCCAGCGTGTTGATGAGACCGATGTCCCGCAGCACGATGGTCCAGGGAAGCAAGCGCATCTGCTGCGGAAGGAACAGGCCGAGGGTCACGATGCCGTAGATCCAGTTGTCGCCGCGAAAACGCCAGAGCGACACGGCATAACCGGCGATCGCACCGAGCATGGTCGAGAAAATCGTCGCAGGAATCGTGACGAGCGCGGAGTTCAGCATGTACGGTCGGATGCCGGCGCAGGTCTCGGCGACGCAGAAGCCGCTCCAGGCAGCGACGTAGTTGCTCCAGGCCCATTGCTGCGGCCAGCCGATCATCGAGGCCTGCGCGATCTCCTCGTTGCTGCGGAGCGAGTTCAGGACGACAACAGCCAATGGCGCGAGCCATGCTGCGGCGATCAGCGAAACGATGAGATAGATGAAAATCCGGCTTGGTGCGAAGGTTCGGTCACGCATGGGCCGCCCGCCGCCGCTGAAGATAACGCCACGCTGCATACGGCAGCAGGACCGCGAGAAGAATAAGCAGCATGAGCACCGCCGCCGCGGCCCCCCGGCCGAGCAGGCTGCGCTGGAACATCAGATCGTAGACAACAAGTGCCGGCAGCTGGGTCGCGATTCCCGGCCCGCCGTTGGTGAGCGCGCGGACGAGGTCGAAAGCCGAAATCGCGAACTGCAACTGGATCACGACGACGGTGATGGTGATCGGCCAAAGCGTCGGCAGAATGATGCGCCGGTACATTCGGACCGGTCCCGCGCCGTCGATCTGCGCAGCCTTGATGAGGTCGGCGTCGACCGACCGAAGGCCGGCAAGGAAGAGCGCCATGGCGAAGCCCGAGGATTGCCAGATGGCAGCGATAACAATGGTCCAGATGGCCATGTCGCGGTCGATCAGCCAGTCGAACTTGAAGGAGGTCCAGCCGAGGTCATGGACCAGCTTCTGGATCCCAAGGCCAGGATTGAGCAGCCAACTCCAGACCGTGCCGGTGACCACGAACGACACCGCGAGGGGGTAGAGGAAGATGGATCGCAGCAGGTTCTCGCCGCGAATGCGCTGATCGAGCAGGATCGCAAGGATGAGGCCGGTCGCCGCGCTCAGCAGCACGAAAGCGCTGCCAAACAGCAGCAAATTGTCGAAGGCAATCTGCCAGTTCCGCGATGCCGCGACCGCCGTGTAGTTGCGCAACCCCACCCAGCCCGAGACCGGCACCAGAGTGGACGGCGTGAACGATATCCAGATCGTCCACAGCGAGAACGACACGAGGTGCGCGGCGGACAGCAGCAGCGGCACCCAGATCATCAGATATTCGGGCAGCCGGCGCACCACGTCCGAAGGCGCCGGCCGGCCCGACCTTGTCGCGACGATTTGGGTCAACGTGCGCTCTCGACTGCATCGGCAAGGCGGGTGACGGCTTGCTCCGGCTTGATCGTCTTGTTCTTCACGTATTCCGTGATCACGTCGATCATCGCTGCGGTCATTCCGTTTTCCTGAGCCATATTGTGCGCAAGGCTCAGAACCGCCTGATTGCTGGCAATAGCGTCTTTCAGGGCTGCTGCGGTCCGCCGTTGACCGTCCGACCAGCCTTCACCAGAAAGATCGACATCGGTGCGCACGGGTATTGATCCTGTAATCTGCGAATACATCGTCTGGATAGCGGGATCCATGACGAGCTGAGCCATCAGCATCTGACCGGCCTGGAGGTCGGGCTCCTTGCGCTGCCAGAAGATGAATGCATCAGCGTTCAACAGGAACACCGGCTTGCCATTGTCGCTGGGGCCCGGCGCAATCATGAAGTCGTCGAACTTGAAACCGGCGTTGCGCAACACGCCCTGCGCCCATCCGCCCATGATCATCATGCCCATGTCGCCGTCGACGAAGCGCTTCAGGTTGGTCGAAAAGTGTTGGGCGCCGACGTTGGGATCCATCCAGTCGGCGATCCTGCGCACCTGTGCGAACGCGGCCTTGAGCTCGGGACCCTCCAGAGCTTTCTTGTCGAGATTCATGATGGCGGCGCGGTATGCGGTTGGACTGATGCCCGCTAGAGAAGCCTCGAATTTTTGTCCGTCGTCCGGGCGGGTACCACCGTTGGCGATGGGATAGGGGACACCGCCCGCTTTCATCTTTTCGGCAAGGTCATTGAAGTCTGCCCAGGTGACGGGGATCTTGTCGGCCTTGGCCTTGTCCATCGCGCGTTTGGACAGGAACAGCATGTTGGTGCTGTAGATCTGCAACGGCAGTGCGATCCACTTGCCTGCCGGTTTATGCAATCGTGCAAGATCTGGAGCGACGACCTTCTCATAGCCGGCGGCAGCGACGACGGCGTCAAGATCGACGGTCGGGGCGATCTTCGACCAGGCTGCAATCTCGGGACCTTTAAGTTGCGAGCAGGCCGGAGGATCTCCGGCCATGATCTGAGCGCGCAGCTTGTTCATCATCTCGGTGGTGAAGCCGGGGACGGGCGAGTGCTGCCAGACCCCTCCCTTCTCCTCGAATTTCTTACCGAGCGCCGTGATGGCCGCCCCGTCGCTGCCCGCGGACCATTGCGAGATCGCGGTCAGGCGCGGCTTGACCGCGCCCTGGGCGCGGGCAAATGCCGGCAGCGCGAGTGCGGCAGCAGATCCAGCGAGCAGACGGCGCCTTGTTGTTGTGATCGGCATGGCAGTTCCTCCCGTGTTGAGTGCTTTGTGCGTTGAGGCCGCACGGTTCAGGGCATGTCAGGCGGCCTCCGTCGATGCGGCGGGCATGCCGCCGCGGCTGGCCAGGCAGAAGGCGGCGAAGGCCAGGGCAGCCTGCGGATCGTTGCCGGTCGAGGGTGGCACGAAGGCGATGGACACTTGCGCCAATGTCCGGCCGCCCAGTAGGCAGGCGTCGATCCCCTCGACCACGGCGTTGCGATCGTCATCGGAGAGCAGCGATGGCCAGCCGCTGATGGCGACGCCACCGCATGGCTTCACATTCAGCGTGTTGCCGATCGCAAGGCCAAGCCGGAACAGCCGCCGCCGCAACTCCTGCCGAACGCGCGTCGAGAGCGGGATCGCGTGCACCCATTCGCTGCCGAGCTGGAGCAATTCGGTATCGGAGACGCCGAGGAGCTCGGCCAAAGCGGCGAGCGAGGTATAGGCCTCGACGCAGCCGAGATGGCCGCAGCGGCAGCGCGGTCCCTCGGGTCCAAATACCATGTGGCCCAGTTCGACCGGCTGGAGTGCATCGGCTTCAGACGGGTCATCCATCCAGGCGCCGGCAACGCCGTGGCTGACAAAGACGAACAGATGCGTGCCGCTGAATGGATAGTTTTGCGTGCGGCAGCGGTGAAAGGTGGCGTGCGCCACCACCGAATTGGTGAATTCCAACGGCACGTCGGCAAACATCTCGCCGATCATGGCGCTGATGCGCCCGACGTCGCAGGGGATGATCGGATTGCCAGATATGGTCAACCGGCCAAGCCCCGGAATGGAGACGCCGATCTGTGAGAGCGTGATGTGGCGGCGGCGTGTCCAGTCGCGCAACAATGTCATCGCTTCGCGGAACACGCGGCCGACCGTCTCGACGGTTGGCGCCTTGGGCAACGGCAGACGCTCGGTATAGTGCAGCTCGCCCGACAGACCACCGACGCCGACGCTGAGCCATTGAGCGGACAGCTCGACGGCTGCGAGCGCCACCGAGCCGTCGAGCGACACGAGACCCGTCGGGCCGCCGACGTAAGGGGCAGGGCGCCGCACCTCCTCGATCAGGCCTTCGGCCTTCAGGTCGAATAGGATGCGCGACAGGCTCGCCTCGGACAGGCGCACCGCCTTCGCCAGCGGCGGCCGAAACGAGCCGCCCGACTGGAGCAAATGAGTCAAAATGGCAGCGCGCGTCTGCCGCCGACTTCTCGGCTGCTCCGGCATTTCCATCCCTGTCGTCATTCTTACTTAGTGTAAGAATTTGCGCGCGGAGCGTTTCAGCTGTCAAGTGTTTGCCGGTCCGATGCGCCGACTTGTTGTTGTGCGCGGCAGCAACAGCGGTGTTTGTAGGGTGGGTTAGCCTTGCAGATGCGCGAAGCGCACCTGCAAGGCGTAACCCACCATGCTTCTGCACTGGCCGAACGAAGTCTCGTAGCAACCATTAAACGCCGAGGAGTTTTTCAGTCCACGGCGTTCCGCGTTGCACGACGGTGTTGGCATAGATGAGCAGCTTGCGCGCGCATGCGATGAGAGCGGCATTGTGAGCCTTTCCGGCCG